>Ga0105243_10000139_pt1 | contig 83070 bp, 76 predicted proteins | sample KBSM34metaG_FD_81525 | JGI IMG/M metagenome (GOLD analysis project Ga0105243, IMG submission 81525) | Miscanthus rhizosphere microbial communities from Kellogg Biological Station, Michigan, USA - KBS M3-4 metaG | ecosystem: Host-associated > Plants > Roots > Rhizosphere > Soil | place... | reverse complement strand
TGACTCAAGCGAGGATCGGACTCGCTGCAGGCCGGATCACCGGGAGGCCACCCGGTGATCCTTCTTGATCGCTGGTGGGCAGGAGAGCACACCTTGCGGTCGCAACGAAGATACAAGGCGAGGCGGGGCTTCCCGGGCGGAGCCTTGTTTCTTGAGCGAAATGGCTCACCCGTCTCCGTCCCCGCGGCTTCACCCCTTCCTCGGCTTGTAGCCTCAACTCCCCGTCCACCTACCCCACTTTCCCAAACGATCCCGCGGCTCCGGGACGCTAACGGGGGAAATTTCCTTTCCGATTGCCCGAATGGCAACGCGTGCCAAGCTCCCCGCCACTCATCCGATGACCACCGAAGAACTGCAGGACCAGATCGCCGCGACCAGCGGCTGGATTCACGCCGTCAAAGAGGAAATGGCCCGCGTGCTGGTCGGGCAGGACGCGTTGGTCGACCGACTGCTCGTCGGCCTGCTGTGCAACGGCCATATCCTGCTCGAAGGCGTTCCCGGCCTGGCGAAAACGCTGGCGGTGAAAGCCTTGTCCGGCTCGCTGCACGCCACCTTCGCCCGCTTCCAGTTCACCCCCGACCTGCTGCCCGCCGACCTGATCGGCACGATGGTCTACAACCCGCAGGCCACCACGTTCGCGCCCAAGCTCGGCCCGGTGTTCAACAACCTGATCCTCGCGGACGAAATCAACCGTTCGCCCGCGAAGGTGCAGTCCGCGCTGCTGGAGGCGATGCAGGAGCGCCAGGTGACGCTCGGCGACAAGAGCTACAAGCTGCCCGAGCCGTTCCTCGTGCTGGCGACCCAGAACCCGATCGACCAGGAGGGCACCTACCAGCTGCCCGAGGCCCAGCTCGACCGCTTCCTGCTCAAGGTCACCGTCGGCTACCCGACGAAGGACGAGGAACTGCTCATCCTCGACCGGATGGCGACCTCGGCGCCGGTCTATCAGACGAAGACGGTGGCCACGCCCGAGCAGGTCGCCGCCTCGCGCGCGCTGGTGAACCAGATCTACATCGACCCGGCGGTGCGCGAGTACATCGTCCAGCTCATCCACGCCACGCGCTTCCCCGGCAAGGTCGACGCGCCGTTGAAAAACCTGATCCGCGCCGGCGCCTCGCCGCGCGGCACGATCAACCTCGCGCTCACCGCCCGCGCCCGCGCCTTCATGCAGGGCCGCGCGTTCGTCACCCCGCAGGACGTCAAGGACATGGCCCACGACGTCCTCCGCCACCGTCTCCTGCTCACCTACGAAGCCGAGGCCGAGGAAACGACCACCGACATGATCCTCGACCGCATCCTCGCCAAGGTTCCCGTCCCTTAATCCAAGAAGAGAACCGCGGATCAATACCGATGCACACGGATGAAGAGGAACCACGAAAGACACGAAATTTCACGAAAGGTTCTGATTTCGTGTCCCTTCGTGTCTTTCGTGGTTTGGAAAAGCGCCTCAATCCGTGTTTCTCCGCGTTCATCCGTGGTTCTCTTCCTCTTCTCTCCATGCGTGTGAATTCGCGTTCATTCGTGGTTTAAAAAGATGCTGAGCGACGAACAGATCGAGGAAATGATGCGCCGCGTGCGCAAGCTGGAGCTCAAAGCCCGGCGGCTCGTGCGCGAGTCGTTCTCGGGCGAATACCAGTCGTCATTCAAGGGCCAGGGGCTCGATTTCGACGACTTCCGCGAATACCAGCACGGCGACGAGGTGCGCTTCATCGACTGGAACGTCACCGCGCGGATGAACCAGCCGTTCATCCGCAAGTTCCGCGAGGCGCGCGAGCTGTCGGTCGTGCTCGCCGTCGACGTCTCCGGTTCGGCCGACTACGGCAGCGTGTCGCTGAGCAAGCGCGAGCTCGCCGCCGAGGCCGCGGCCATCCTCGGCTTCAGCGCGCTGCACAACGGCGACAAGGTCGGCCTGCTGGTCTTCGCCGAGGAGCCGCTGGTGTTCATCCCACCGGCCAAGGGCGGCCGCCACCTGCTGCGGCTCGTGCGGGAGATCCTCACCGCGCGCCCGGCGAAGCCCGGCACCTCGATCGCCGCGGCCTGCGATTTCCTCCTCCGCACGCTGCGTCGCCGCTCGCTGGTGTTCCTGCTGTCCGACTTCCACTCCGACCCGCTGGACAAGCCGCTCGGGACCTTGGCGCGGAAGCACGAGACGATCGCCCTGCGCGTGACCGACCCGCTCGAGGCGAAGCTGCCGAAAGCCGGCCGCGTCGTTCTCACCGACCCGGAAACCGGACTGGAAACGCGGGTGAACACGAACAACGCCAACCTGCGCATGGCCTATTCGAAACTGATGCGCCGCCACCACGAGGGCACCGCCGCGCTGTTCAAGAAACACGGCATCGATTCCGCCGATCTGGAAACCGACCGCGACAGCCTGCCCGCGCTGCACCAGCTGCTGCGCCGCCACGGCCGCAAACGCACCGCCTGACGCGATGGAGGAGGAAACCCGGTCATTCGAGCTTCACCCGCCGCAGCCGCCCGACGCGCTGCCGCGCCCGTTCGCCATTCCGTGGCTGGTCGCCGCCGGCCTCGCGCTGCTCGTCGCCTGCCTGGTGATCGCGCTCCGGCGGAAAGCCAGGACCACCCCCGACTCCGCGCGCCGCGCCGCGTTCCGCCGGGCCGAGCGCGACCTCGTGGACTCGCGGCCGCCCGACGTGCGCGAGGCCGCCACTTTCGCCTCGCTCGTGCTGCGCCGCTACCTCGCCACCGCCGCGGGCGATCCGGCCTTGTTCGAGACGCACGAGGAAACCGTGGCCCGCCACGGCGCGCTCGCCGGATTCGACGAGGCGGCCCGTACTTCCGCCGCCGCTTGCTTCGCCCGGCTGTCCCGCCTGAAATACGCGCCGGAACCGCCCGCGGGCGATCCGGCCGAGGTGCTCGCCGACGCCCGCACCCTGCTCGCCACCCTCGACCGAAGCTTCCGGGCATGAGCGACTTCTTCGAACATTTCCGCTTCGCCCAGCCCGGCTGGCTGCTCCTGCTGCTGCCCGCGCTGCTGCTGCTCGCGCTCCGCCGCGGCCGCGGCGCCTCGGCGGCGGTGGTGTTCCCGAACCTCCCGCTGCTCGTCAGCCTCGGCCGCCGCGTGCGCGAGCGCGCCTGGAACCTCGGCCTGCCGCTCGCCTGGGCCGCGCTGGTTTTCGCCATCATCGCGCTGGCCCGCCCGGTCTGGCGGAACGAATACGAGAGCCGCAGCGCCAGCGGCATCGACATCGTCGTCGCCTTCGACGTCTCGCTCTCGATGAAGATCGACGACTTCACCGAGGCCGGCCGCCACCTCCAGCGCCTCGACGTCGCCAAGGCGGTGGTCGACGATTTCATCAGCCGCCGGCCGGACGACCGCATCGGCCTGGTCATCTTCGCCGGCCAGCCGTATCCGAGCTGCCCGATCACGCTCGACCACGCCTGGCTGCGCAGCCGGCTGAACGAAATCGAGCTCGGCCAGCTGGACGAGCAGGGCACCGCGATCGGTTCCGCCCTCGCCGCCGCGTCGGGCAAACTCGACGCCCGCGACGCCAAGAGCAAGATCATCATCCTCATCACCGACGGCGCGAGCAACTCGGGCAAGATCTCGCCGATCGAGGCCGCCGAACACGCGAAAACGCTCGGCATCAAGATCTACACCGTCGCCATCGGCACGCCCGAGGGCCGGGTCGACGTCCAGCGCTTCCCGCGCCAGGAGTTCGACATCCCGACGCTCAGCAAGATCGCCGAAATCACCGGCGCCGAACACCAGTGGGCGCAGAACCTGGAAACCCTGCGCGACACCTTCCGCACGATCGACCGACTGGAAAAAAGCGAGGCCAGGCGTTTGTTGACCGTCGAAGACACCGAGCTGTTCGCCTGGTTCGCCGGCGCCGCCGCCCTGTTCACCCTGGCCGCCGCAGTCCGGCTCGCCCTCACCCCGCCGCCTTCGCCCTGACGCCCCATGACGTTCGCGCATCCCGCCTGGTTCGCCCTGCTCGTGCTGGTTCCGCTGCTCGCGGCCGGTGCGTTCGCGGCGTCGCGCCTGCGCCGCCACCGTTGGCAGGTCTTCGCCGCCGAGCGCCTGCGCGCGTCCCTGCTCAAGCGCGGCAACCCGTGGCCGCGGCGTTTGTCCTTCACCCTGCTGCTCGGTGCGTTCGCACTGCTGCTCGGCGCGCTCGCCCGTCCGCAGGGCGACGCCGGCACCCGCACCGAGACCACGCTCGGGCGGAACCTGCTGTTCGCCCTCGACCTTTCGCGCAGCATGCGCACCGAGGATGTGAAGCCGGACCGGCTGTCCCAGGCGAAGGCGGTGCTCTACGAAATCCTCGACGCCCAGCCGAACGACCGCGTCGGCGTCGTCGGTTTCGCCGGTTCGCCGTATTTGTTCTCGCCGCTGACCGTCGACCACGCCGCCGTGCGCGACACGGTGGCGACGCTCGACGAGAACTCGCTCCCCACCGGCGGATCGAACCTCGCCGCGGCGATCCGGCTGTCGATCGACACGTTGAAAAAGACCGGCCAGAAGCATAACGCGCTGGTCCTGCTCAGCGACGGCGAGGAGCTCGATTCCGATCTCGCCAGCGTGATCGGCGAGGCCGAGAGCGCCGGCATCTACGTGTTCGCCGTCGGCGTCGGCACCCCCGAGGGTGGCTTCATCCCGCGGGCGAACGCGTTCGACGGCAAATACCGCGACCTCCACGGCAACCCGGTGCTCAGCCGCCTGCAACCGGACGGGCTGCGGAAGATCGCCGCCGAAACCCACGGCCGTTTCGCCACCGCCGGCTCCGGCGTGAACATCCCGGCGCTGGTGCGCGAGGGGATGGCCGGGCTCGACGCCTTCGATCTGCAAGGCCGCGAGCGCCGCGTGTTCGTCGAGTTTTTCCAATGGCTGCTGCTGCCCGCCGTGATCGCGCTGATGGCGGCGATCGTCGCCGGCACGCGCTGGCGCGGATTCGCCGTGGTCCCGCTGGCCGCCGCGGCCCTCGCGCTCGAGCCGCAGAACGCCCGTGCCGCCGCGGCCGACGCCCGCGCCGCGCTGCAGGGCGCGTTTTCCGCGTGGCGGGAGAACGATTTCCGCACCGCCCGCGAGGGCTACAGCAAGGCGCTGCTTTCGTCCGACCCGGCGGTCGAGGCGAACGCCCACGCCGGCCTCGGCGACACGCTTTTCCAGCTCGGCTGGCAGTCGATCAGCGAGGACGGCCAGCCCTACGGCCACGACCCCGAGGAGCCACCGGACATGGACCGCTTCGACAAACTCGTGCTCGCCCGCATCGCCGAGTGGCTGCGTTCGCCCGCGCCGGAGGGCGGCGAATCGAAGAGTTTTTCCCGCTTCCACTCGCTGCTCCTCGATTGGACCGACGCCATCCGCCATTTCGACTCGGCGCTCGCCTACAACCCGGGCGATGCCGACGCGCGCCACAACCGTGAGTTGACGCAGCGCTATCTCGACCGCCTGCAGGAGCTGCTCAAGGACCAGCAGGAACAATTCCAGCAGCAGATGCCGCAGCCGAAGCAGAACGGCAAGGGCGACAAGCAGCCGAAGTCCGGCCAGGGCGAAGGCGAACCGCAGGACGGCTCCGGCCAGGGCGAACGCTCGGAACAACCGGACCAGGGCGGAAAGGAACCGCAGGGCCAGGGCGAGAAGCCGGACGACCGGAAAAACGGCAAGTCGGACGGCAGCGACCGGGACGACGGTGCAAAACCCGGCGAAACGCCTGAGGAACGCGCCCGACGGATTCTCGCCGAAAAGGCCGACATGCAGAAAGGCCCGCTCGCCCCCGGCCGATTCGTGCCGCGCCGCCCCGAAAAAGATTGGTGATACGACGATGACCTTGGATTTCCCCAAACGATGGCTCCGGCTCGCGGCCGGGCTTTTCCTCGCGCTGGCGGCCACCGCCGCCGCGGCCGACGTGCAGGCGCAGCTCTCCAGCCGCTTCCTCGCCCGCGGCGAACAACAATGGCTCCAGATCGTCGTCAGCGGCGGACAGGCCGAACAAACGATGCCGCGCCCGCCGTCGGTGCCGGGCGTGCGGATCGAGCCGAACAACGCTTTCACCAAACCCCTGCCCGGTGGCCGCCGCCTCGGGCTGGTGTTCCAATACGCGGTGTCCAGCTACGAGCTCGGCCGCCATGTCATCCCACCGATCTCGCTGCGCGTCGACGGCGAGGTGGTGCAGACCGCGCCGGTCGAGTTCGTCGTGTTCAATCCCGACGAGCTGCGATGGTCGCGCGTCCAGTCCGGCGAGGATTCCGTCCCCTACGCCGCCGCCTTCCGTTTGCTCAAGGACGCGCCGTACGAAGGCGAAAGCGTGCCGGTGGAAATCAAGCTCTACGTCCCGGCCGAACTCGCGGTCGAGGACTGGGGCATCCCGGAGTTCGAGCGCGACGGCACCGCGTGTTGGCGCTTCGAGCCGTCCGACAGCCGCGGCCAGATCAACCTGCTCGGCCGCCGCTACGTCGCGGTCGGCTACCCGAGCACGCTCGACGCCACCCGCTCGGGCAAGGTGTCGATCGGCGGCGCGTCGCTGCGGCTCGTCGCCGTGCGCACGGTGCTCGACGGTTTCATGCGCCGCGATTACGTGCCGCTGAACCTGGAGATCCCGAAGCTCGAATTCGAGGCGAGAAAACTGCCGCCCGGCGCGCCGGCCGGTTTCGTCAACGCGATCGGGCGGTTCGCGCTCGGTGCCTCCACCTCGCAGACCGAGGCGCGCGTCGGCGATCCGGTCAGCGTCGAAGTCGCCGTCAGCGGCACCGGCAACCTCGACAGCCTGGAAGCGCCCAAGCCGGTCGACGCCACCGCTTGGAAGATTTACGAAACCGCCGCCAACCCACGCGGTGACGAACGCCGCAACGAGTCCGGCACGATCGTGTTCCGCCAGTTCATGCGCCCGCTCGCCGACACGGGCGAGATCCCCGCGTTCAAGCTGGTCTATTTCGACCCGGAAAAGGGCACCTATCAGACCGTTCTCTCGAAGGCGATCCCGCTCAACGTGCTGCCCGCCGCGCAATCCACGGAAACCGGTGCCGCGCCCGCCGGTCCGCCGCCGGCCGTCGGCATGCCGGTCGAGCGCATGACCGATATCCTCGGGCTGGTCGACGACCGCCCCGGCCGCGCCTCGTGGTTCGCCGCGCTGCCGCGCTGGGCCGGCCACGCGATCGCCGCCGCGCTCGCCCTCGTCCTGCTCGCGCGCGCCGCCTGGCTGCGCCTCGCCCCGCGCCTGCGGCCGGACCCGGCGCGCCTCGCCCGCCGCAAGGCGCTGAAGGAACTGGAACGCCAGCCGGTGAAAACCGACGCCGAATTCCTCCGCCACGCCGGCGGCTTCATCGAGCGCTGGCTCGGCGCGGACGCCGCCCAGGACGCGGCCCTGCAGGCGATCCTCGAGGAGCGCGACGTCCATTGCTACCGCGCCGAAAAATCCACCGACGCGCCGAACCGTTCCCGCCGCACGCGCATCCTCCGCACGCTGCGCAAAGCCGCCTGGCTGTGGCCGCTCGCCCTTTGCCTGCTCGCCGCCCAGCCGGCGCGGGCGGCGGACGAGCCGAAGGAAACGCAGGCCGCGGCCGCCTACGCAGCCGGCGATTACGACCGGGCGATCCGGCTGTGGTTCGAAACCGCGCCCTACGACCGGCTTTCCGCCGCCACCCTCGCCAACATCGGCAACGCCAGCTATCGCCTCGATTCGCCCGGCCACGCCGCGCTCTACTACCGCCGCGCCCTCGCCCGCGACCCGTCGCTCGCCGAAGCGCGCCAGAACCTGCGCTTCCTCGAGCGCAAGTTTGGCGCGCTCACGTTCACCCACCCGGCCTACCGCGAAGTGCTCGCCAAGCTCCCGCTGGCGACCTGGCAGCTCTTCCTCTGGACCGGAGTCTGGCTGATCGTCCTCGGCCTGCTCGTGTTTCCCGCCACCCGCCGCGGCTCGAAAGCCCGCGTCGCCGGACTCGTCGCCTGCTTGCTCGGTCCGCTGCCGCTGATCGCCGGCGCGCTCGGCTGCTATTATTACCCCGACGACTCGCGCGCCGTCCCGCTCGCCCGCCAGGCCGTCGTCATCGGCGAAAAGGCCGTGCTCCACGCCGATGCCGCCCGCACCTCGGCGGAGGTCATCGACGCGCCGCCCGGCTCGCTCTGCGAGGTGATCAAACACAGCGGCCGCTGGGCCTACGTTTCCTTCACCCGCCAGACCCGCGGCTGGATCCCGGCCGAGCTGATCGAGTCCGTTATTCCCGACACCGCGCCGCAAAACCCGAAAATCCGCAAGCCCAAGGCCGACGCCAACAGCGCCTGAACTTTTTTTCTCTCCGCTCCCACCATGAAACGCCGCCTCTTCCTCCTCGCCACCGCCCTGCTGCCGATCCTCGGTTCCTGCCAGAAGTCCGAAGAAAAAACCGCCGCCACCGCCGAACCGGCCCCGCCGGCGAAAGTCGAAAAAGTCCGCCTCAAGACGAACCTCGGCGACATCGTGATCGAGCTGAACCGCGGCAAAGCGCCGGTCACGGTCGAGAACTTCCTCGGTTACGTGAACCGCAAGCACTACGACGGCACCGCATTCCACCGCGTGATCGACGGTTTCATGATCCAGGGCGGCGGCTTCGCCATCGACGGCGGCCAGCTCGTCGAAAAACCCGTCGGCGCCCCGATCGTCAACGAAGGCCAGAACGGGCTGAAAAACGTCCGCGGTTCGATCGCCATGGCCCGCACCTCCGACATCAACAGCGCCACCGCCCAGTTCTTCATCAACGTCGCCGACAACCGCGCCCTCGATTACCCGAGCAACGGCGGCTACGCCGTCTTCGGCAAGGTCGTCGAAGGCATGGAGGTGGTCGACAAGATCAAGGCCGTCCCAACCGGCACCTACCGTCTCGGCATGCGCAGCCCGACCGGCCGGCTGATCCAATCCCCCGCCCAGGACGTCCCGCAGCAAGCGGTGCTCATCCTCGCCGCCACCGCGGAGTAATCCCTCCGGGCCGTTCGGCTTGGAGGAGCCAAGGGTTTAGGGCCGGGTGGCAGGGAAAGAACCTCCTTGCCGCCCGAATCAGACCAGACTAGTCTAAAACGATGAAATCCATCGGCCTTTACGACGCCAAAACCCAGCTTTCCGCGCTGATCTCAGAGCTGGAGGCCAGCGGCGAGCCGTTCCTGCTCACCCGGCACGGCAAAGCCATTGCCGAAGTCCGGCCCTACCACGGCGCGGTCGTGCCCAAACGGGGCTGCCTGAGATCCGCCAATTTTCACCTGGCTCCGGATTTCGACGCCTCGGAAACCGGCTTCGAGGATTTTTTCGAGGACAAGACCTCCGTCCCCAAAGTCGCCGAAGACGAAGCTCCTTACCAAGTTTGATCCCCCTCACTCAGTTTGGAATTTTAGATTCAGGATTTTCTTTCCCATGGACCACCTCGTCGATACCTGCGCGCTATTGCTGTTTCTTGAAGACGACCCGCGTCTTCCGGCCGCAGCCGCCGCACGGATCGAAGCCCCGGCAGCCCGCTCCTACGTCTCGCTGGTCAGCCTGTGGGAAATCGCGATCAAGGTTTCGCTCGGCAAGCTACGCTTCGACCACGCCGACCGCCCGGACTTGCCGGATCTCCTCACCGCCAACGGCTTCCACCTCCTTTCGCCCGGCTGGGACGTGCTGCGCAAAGCCTCGTTCCTGCCCCCATTCCACCGCGACCCGTTCGACCGCGTGATCCTGGCCGAATGCCAGCTGCGCGGGCTGCCGGTGATTTCCTGCGACGGGAAATTCGACGCCTACCAAGTGACCCGTCTCTGGGGGTGACAGCCGCCCGGCTTTGCTCTACCCACTGCCGCACATGCAACTCTGGCTTTGCCCCCTAGTCGCGTTCCTGCTCGGCTCCATTCCCTTCGGCCTGCTCATCGCCAAGGCGAAGGGCATCGACATCCGCCAGCAAGGCTCCGGCAACATCGGCGCCACCAACGTGCTGCGCGTGGTCGGCAAAAAATACGGCATCACCTGCCTGCTGCTCGACGCGCTGAAAGGTTTCATCCCCACCGCCCTGGCGCTCAACCTGATCCAGATCGCCGGCCGCAACCCGACCGTGCCGCTCGGATTGCCCGAGGCTTGGACGCTGCACATCGACCTCGCTCAGGCGACCACCGCGCAGATCGCCCAGATCACCACCGGCCTGTGCGCCATCCTCGGCCACAACTATTCGCCCTGGGTCGGCTTCAAGGGCGGCAAGGGCATCGCCACCTCGGCCGGCGTGCTGATCGCCCTGATGCCCGCAGGCGTCGTGCTGCTGATCGTCGTCTGGCTCGTCCTGTTCCGCGTCACCCGCTACGTCTCCGTCGCCAGCATCGGTGCCGCCGCCGCGCTGCCGCTGATCACCCACCTCGGCGCCCGTTTCCACCACGTCGACAACAACAAGTCGCTGCCGACGCTGTGGGAGGCCGGCACTTGGAACAAACCGCTGTTCGTCTTCTCCATCGTCATCGCCGCGCTCGCCATCTGGAAGCACCGGACGAACGTCCACCGCTTGATGAAAGGCACGGAAAACCGCTTCGTCCCGAAGTCGAAACGCAACGCCGCCTGAGCCGTGACCACCGCCGCCATCCTCGGATCCGGTTCGTTCGGAACCGCCGTCGCCACCCTGCTCGCGCCGAAGCTCCGCGAGGTCGTCCTCTACGGCCGTGACGCGGAAACCGCCGCCGCGATCAACCGCGAGCACCACAACCCGCACTACCTCAAGGGCGTGGCGCTGGCGGAGAACATCCGCGCGACCACCGCGCTGGACGACGTGACCGGCCATCCGCTCGTCGTCTTCGCCGTGCCGACCGCCGCCGTGCGCGCGGTCGCCCGAGATCTCGCCGCGTGCGGCCTGCCGGCCGGCACCGCCCTGCTGTCCTGCACCAAGGGCATCGAAAAGGAAACGGGCGAACGGATGACCCAGATCCTGCGCGAGTTTTTCCCGGCGAACCCGATCGCCGCCCTGTCCGGCCCGAACCACGCCGAGGAGCTCGCCACCGGCCTCGCCAGCTGCGCCGTGATCGGCTCGGACGACGCCCGCCTCGCCGTGCGTCTCCAGGAGCTGCTCACCCTGCCCCATTTCCGCTCCTACACCAGCGACGACGTCGCCGGCATGGAGCTCGGCGGCGCGGTGAAAAACGTCTTCGCCATCGCCGCCGGCATCGCCCACGGCCTCGGCCTCGGCGACAACGCGGTGGCCGCCTTGGTCACCCGCGCGCTCGCCGAAATGACCCGCCTCGGCACCGCCCTCGGCGGCCGCATGGAAACCTTCTCCGGCCTCTCCGGCGTCGGCGACCTGATCGTCACCTGCTTCTCCGAGCACTCCCGCAACCACCGCGTCGGCCTCGCCCTCGGCAAGGGCCAGACGTTGGAGGAAGCCGTCGCCTCGCTCGGCATGGTCGCCGAAGGCGTGCCGAACACGCTCTCGATCCACGACGCCGCCCGCAAGGCCGGCGTCCGCACCCCGATCATCGACGCCGTCTACGGCATCCTCTACAAGGGCAAACCCGCCGCCAAGGCGATGCACGAGCTACTCACCCGCGACCCGCGGCCCGAGGCGGATTCGTAAAGCCGGGAGGCAGACATGCAGGCGTGGTGGAAAACCATGACGCCGGATCGCGAGCGAAATCGAGGAAGCCGGCTCCAGGTCATTTCACCGAAACCTCCACCTGGTCCTTCAATCATGAAGCACGTGCCGCTTGCCTCCGTTTCCCGATTTCTGCTCGCCACCGCCATCGCGGCGCTACCGGCGCTGGCCGGGGAAACTTCGATTTCCGTCGATCTGGGCAAGACCGGCCATCAGGTCTCCCCGCTCCTCTGGGGCGTTTTCTTCGAGGACATCAATCTCTCCGCCGACGGCGGACTCTATCCCGAACTGGTCCGCAACCGTTCCTTTGAAGGCGATGACGCCCTTCAATACTGGAGCATCCAATCGGCCGATGGAACGGATTCCGGAAAATGCTCCATCGGCGACGCAAAGCCGCTGAACGCCCACAACCGAAGCCATCTCCGGGTAAAATCCGCTTCCGACAGCGTGCTGGAGAACGGCGGTTACTGGGGCATGAATCTGGTGGCCGGCGATGAATACCTCTTCAACGTCGCCATCCGGGGGAGCGACTACAAGGGGGCTCTCACCGTCCAGCTCTGCGACGCCTCGGGCAACGCGCTCGATTCCGGCAAGGTCTCCGGAATCGGCGCCAAGTGGCAGGTTCATTCGCTCACGCTGAAACCATCGAAATCCGATCCGGCCGGCAAGCTGAGGATCCTGGCTCCCGGAGGCGGCGAGGTCTCGCTCGACATGATTTCCCTGATGCCCGCGAAAACCTGGAAGGGCCACGGGCTCCGCACCGATCTCGCGGAGTCGATGAACGCGCTCAAGCCGGCGTTCTTCCGCTTCCCGGGTGGCTGCTGGGTCGAGGGCGACGACATGGCGCATGCCTACCGCTGGAAGGAAACGATCGGCGACGTGGCCACGCGCACGCCGCGCTACAACGTGTGGGGTTACACGGCCACCCAAGGCCTCGGCTACCACGAGTATCTCCAGCTCGCCGAGGATCTCGGAGCCGAGCCCCTGTTCTGCGTGAATGTGGGCATGTCGCACACGGAATCGGAGCCGATGGACCGGATGGGCGCATGGGTGCAGGACGCCCTCGACGCCATCGAATACGCCAACGGCCCGGTTGATTCGGTCTGGGGCTCGCTGCGCGCCAAGCACGGGCACCCGGAGCCGTTCAACCTCCGCTACATCGAGATCGGCAACGAAAACGGCGGCCCGGACTACGCCGCGCGCTGGCCGTTGTTCGAAAAGGCGATCAAGGCGAAGTATCCGGAGATCACGCTCATCGCGAATGACTGGGAGGGTTCCCACCCGAAAAACCCGATGCCGGAGATCGTCGACGAGCATTACTACGAAACACCCGAGGCCTTCATGCGGAAGTCCACACTCTTCGACGGCTACGATCGCAAGGGCCCCAAAGTCTTCGTGGGCGAATACGCCGCGACCAAACGCGCCGGACAGGGCAACCTCAGGGCCGCCCTCGGCGAGGCGGCCTTCATGACGGGGCTCGAGCGGAACTCGGACGTCGTGGCGATGGCCGCCTACGCCCCGCTGTTCACCAACGTGAACCACCGGGCGTGGAATCCCGACCTGATCAACTTCGACAGCTCGACGTGCTATGGGATTCCGAGCTACCACGTGCAGCAACTCTTCAGCCTGAACACCGGAGATGTGACCCTGCCCATCGAGGTCCGTTGCGAGGAAATCGCCCAGCCCGAGCCGAGCGGCATGATCGGGCTCGGCACCTGGAACACCCAGGCCGAGTTCAAGGACATCAGGGTGACCGCTCTCGACGGCAGGGTTCTGTTCCGCCCCGACTTCTCGAATGGCATCGGCGGCTGGACCTTCGGCGGGAATGGCGATTGGAGCGTCAAAGACGGCGTCCTGCGTCAGAGCGCCGCGCAACCGCGGGTGCGGGCCATCATCGGCGACAAATCGTGGAAGGACTACACCGTGGAGCTGAAAGCGCGGAAAATCAGCGGCCGCGAAGGCTTCACCGTGCTGTTCCACAATCAGGACATCGAAGGCCGGACGTCGTGGAACATCGGCGGCTGGGACAACCGTTACTCGGGGCTGGGGCTCGGCGACATGGGCGAGCGCAAGGCCCTCAGCGTGGAAACCGGGCGTTGGTACGACGTGAAACTGGAGCTCGCCGGCAACCGCGTGCGCTGCTGGCTCGACGGCAAGATCATCCACGATTTCCAGCGTCCCGCCCTGACCACGAAAACGCTCTATGCCAGCGCGACGCGCGACACGAATAGCGGCGATGTGATCCTCAAGGTCGTCAATACCTCCGCCAGCCCCACCGAGACGGCCCTCGACCTCAAGGGACTCGCGGGAGCCACGGAAGCCAAGGCCACCGTTCTGACCTCGGCCGACCCGTCCGACGAAAATTCGTTGAAGGAGCCGTCCAAGGTCGCGCCGAAGACGGAATCGTTCGCCATCGCCGGCGGTTCGTTCACCCGCACCTTCCCGGGGAATTCGTTCAGCGTGATCCGGCTTCCGGGCGTGAAAAAATGAGCCCCAAGCTCGCGTGCCAACCGCACGAACCATTTACCCCAAGCATTGAGGAAATGGCGGAGCCATGCATTTGCTAGCCGCTGGGCGTCCGGACAGGACGTCCGAGACCGGTCACTCGGGCTTTTCCGGTTTTCCCGAGCGCGAGGTCAGCCGCAGCATCAGAAAGTAGAGCACGCACATCACGGCAATGCCCGCGACCAGGCCGAGCGACTCGTGCTTGATGGCATGGACGAGTTCGTCCGGGTTTTCCATGAGCTTGGGGTTCCTTTCATGAATCCCCCAGCCGTACCACGACAGGACGCCGCACCAGATTGCCGAACCGATGGCGGTCATCAGGCTGAACTTCCCGAACGGCATCCGCACGATGCCGGCAGGGATGGAAATCAGATGCCGCACGACCGGCAGCAGGCGGGCGAAGAAGATGCCGCCTGCCTCGTAGCGCTGCATGAACACCTCGGCGCGTTCGAGTTTCTCCGGTTTGATGAAGAAATATTTGCCGAACTTGAGCACGAACGGCCGGCCGAGCCAGCGGCTGACCGCGTAGGTGATCGCCGAGCCGAGCCACGACCCGAAGGTGCCGGCGACGATCACGCCCCACAGGTTCATCTTGCCCTGAGCCGCAAGAATGGCGGCGGGCGGCATGACGACCTCGCTCGGCACCGGGAAAATCGAGCTCTCCATGGCCATCAGGGCGATGACGGCGCCGTAGCCCCCTTTTTCGACCCAGTGGAACCACGTGTTGATCAGTTCGTGTAGCACGGGGACTGGTTAGCCACCGGCTTGTTCCCCGGCAAGGGACGAAAATAAATTCAACACCCGCAGCGACGGCCTGCCCCTACCCTACCCCCCAAAAAAAGCGGCGCCGGTCACCCGACGCCGCTTTCGTTTTGAAGGTGGACCGTCCGCTCAGATTTCCTGAGTCGGCAGGTTGGTGACCTCCTCGCGCACCTTCTCGGCAAGCGGGGTCGAAAGGTAGCGCTCGGAAGACGAGGCGCCGATGGTGACGATGCGCTTGCCGGCGAACTCGGGGCGCTTGGCGAGCTGGAGGGCGGCCCAGACGTTGGCACCGGTGGAGATGCCGGCCGGGAAGCCTTCCTCCTGCGCGAGCGCCTGAGCGGTGGCGAAGGCGTCCTCGTTGGTGACGAGGATAGTCTCGTCGACGATGTCGAGGTTGAGATTCTTTGGGATGAAACCGGCGCCGATGCCTTGGATCATGTGCGGGCCCGGCTTGAGCTCCTCGCCCGCCTTAGCCTGGGTGATCACCGGGCTGCCGACCGGCTCGACGGCGAAGGTCTTGATCGCGCGGCGCGACTTGAGGACTTCCGACACGCCGGTGATGGTGCCGCCGGTGCCGACGCCCGCGACGAAGACGTCGAGGTTGCCGTCGGTGGCCGCCCAGATCTCCTCGGCGGTCGTCTCGCGGTGGACCTGCGGGTTGGCCGGGTTGTCGAACTGGCCGGGGCCGAACGAGCCGGGCGTTTCGGCGAGCAGCTTGTTGGCCATCGCGATGGCACCGCCCATGCCGCGAGCGCGCGGCGTGAGAACGATCTCCGCGCCGAGCAGGCGCAGCAGCATGCGGCGCTCGACCGACATGCTCTCCGGCATGGTCAGGATGCAGCGGTAGCCCTTGGCTCGGGCGACGAAGGCGAGGGCGATGCCGGTGTTGCCGGAGGTCGGCTCGATGATCAGGCCGCCCGGTTTGAGCAGGCCGTCGCGCTCGGCGGCTTCGATCATCGACTTGCCGATGCGGTCCTTCACGCTGAACAGCGGGTTGAAGAACTCGGCCTTCACCAGCACCTCGGCGTCGAGGCCCTTGGTCAGGTGGTTGAGGCGGATCAGCGGGGTGTTGCCGACGGTGGCAACCATGGAGGATGCGATGGGCATGGTATTTTCTACGGGAATGAGGTGTTAGAGAAGAGACAAGACGCAAGGGCTGGCGCGCGGCGGACTCTTTTCTTGCGTCTTACTTCTTCGAGTCTTCCGTCTTTTTTCAAATCTGAAAGTCCGAAACGCCGGAATCGAGATGCAGGCCGCACTCGTATTTCTGGCCGTTGAAGCGGGTCGACTCGGCGTCGCCGCCCTCGGTGACCGGCACGGTGGAGTGCCAGTCGCCCATGGTGACATAGCCGAGCGCGGCGAGCGGGTGCGGCGGCAGGTTGTGCTGCTGCATGTAGAAGTTCACCTGCGCGTCGGCCCAGTCGAGGATCGGATAGACCTTGAGCGTCTTCTTCTGCTGCTCGGCGAAGGCGCGCTCGGCGCGGGTCTTCGACTGGCTGCGGCGGACGCCACTGAGCCAGATGTCGCCGCCGATCTCCTTGAGCGCGCGGTCCATCGGCTCGACCTTGGTGAGGATGCCGTAGTGCGCCTGGCCCTCCGCCCCCTGCTCCCACAGCCGGCCGTAGAGCGCCTCGATGCGCGCGGCGGTCATGGCGGGCTGGTAGATGCGCAGGTCGAGCTTGGGGAAGAGCGCCTTCACCTGCTCGATGTAGTGGTAGGTTTCCGGGAACAGGTAGCCGGTGTCGATGAACACGACCGGGATCTCCGGCGCGTGCTCGTGGATCAGGTGCAGCATCACCACCGCCTGGATGCCGAAGCTGGTGGTCGCGACGACGCGCTTGCCATAGCGCTCGTGCAGCAGGCGGAGGCGCTCGCCGGCCTTCAGCGCGGCGAGCTCGACGGACAGGGCGTCCGCTTCGGATAACGTGGAAGTTTGGATCATGCGTGGGCGCCGATGTTCGCGTGGAAATCGGATCCTTGTTTGGTTTCCGCCACGATCCCGGCGCGGATGACGAAGTCGCCGAAGCGTTCGCCTTCCAGGCGTTCCTGGGCGTAGCGTTTGAAGATCGGGGCGAGCAGCGCGGGCAGCTCGGTGCCGGGCACGTCGTAGCGGTAGAGCTTCGACAGGCGCTGGCCGGCGTGGCCGCCGCCGAGGTAGACGTTGTATTTGCCGGGCGAACGGCCGACGAAGCCGATCTCGGCGATGAACGGGCGGGCGCAGCCGTTCGGGCAGCCGGTCATGCGGATCGTGATCGCGTCGTGGCGCAGGCCGTTTTCCTCGAGCAGCTCCTCGAGCTGCGGGATGAGGACGGACGGGAGGTAGCGCTCGGCCTCGGCGAGGGCGAGACCGCAGGTCGGCAGCGACACGCAGGCGAGCGAGTTCAGGCGCAGCGCGCTCTGCACGTGGCTGTCCTTGATGCCGTATTGCTCGAGCAGCGCCTCGACCTTCGGGCGGTTCGCGGGCGAAACGTTCGCGATCATCAGGTTCTGGTTCGCGGTCAGGCGGAAGTCGCCGTCGTGGATCTTCGCGATCTCGCGCAGACCGGAGCGCATCGGGTAGCCGGGCGTGTCGACGACCCGGCCGCCGGCGACATACATCGTGTAGTGCGAGTTGCCGTTGGCGTCCTCGACCCAACCGTAGCGGTCGCCGTTGTCCTCGAACACGAACGGACGGACCGGACCGAGGTGGTAGCCGAGGTATTCGTTGAGCTTGGCCAGAATCCATTCCGGACCGTGGTCGTCGACGGTGTATTTGAAGCGCGAGTGCTTGCGGTCGGTGCGGTCGCCGAAATCGCGCTGCACGAGCACGACCTTCTCGGCCACATCGACAACCTGCTCCGGCGTGCAGAAACCGATCACGTCGGCGAGACGCGGGTAGGTCGTTTCCACGCCGTGGGTCGAGCCCATGCCGCCACCGACGGCGACGTTGTAGCCGACGAGCTTGCCGTGTTCGACGATGGCGATGAACGACAGGCAGTTCGCGTAGATGTCGACGTCGTTGGACGGCGGCACCGCGATGGTGATCTTGAATTTGCGCGGCAGGTAGGTCTTGCCGTAGACCGGCTCGATCTCCTCTTCCTCGGAAGTGATCGCCTTCTCACCGTCGAGCCAGATCTCATGGTAGGCGCGGGTCTTCGGCAGCAGGTGCGCGGAGATGTCGTTCGCCGCCTTGATCACCTCGGAGTGGACCTCGGAGAGATACGGGTTCGGATTGCACATCACGTTGCGGTTCACGTCGCCGCAGGCCGCGATCGAATCCATCGCCGCCTTGTCCATCGCCTGGATCGTGCGCTTCAGGTTCGACTTGATGATGCCGTGGAGCTGGAACGCCTGGCGGGTGGTCAGCTTGATCGTGCCGTTGGCGTAGAGGTCCGCCATCTCGTCGGTCGCGAGCCACTGGGCGGGAGTCGAGACGCCGCCGGGCAGGCGGATGCGGATCATGAAGGAGTAGGCCTTCTCCAGACGGTGCTTGCGGCGGTTCGGGCGCAGGTCACGGTCGTCCTGCTGGTAGGAGCCGTGGAACTTGAGCAGCTGCTGGTCGTCCTCGCTGAGGGAGCCGGTGGAAAGATCGGCGAGGCCTTCGGCGATGGTGCCGCGGAGGTAGTTGCTGCGAGTCTTGATGTACTCGTTGGCGGAGAGTTTCTTGTCGCTCATGGCGGGAGTGATCAGTGGGCAGTGATCCGTGAACAGTGGAAGAGGAAGACCGGAGTCCGTGATCAGGAATCACCGATCATTTTGAACTTTAGTAAACGTCGCGCTGGTAGCGGTGGGACTTCTTGAGTTCGTCGAGGTAGGCCTCGGCGGCCTCGCGGGTCTTGTTGCCCTGCTTTTCGACGATCGAGATGAGGGCCTCGTGGACGTCTTGGGCCATGCGGGAAGCGTCGCCACAGACGTAGAAGTGGGCGCCCTCTTCGAGCCATGCGTAGAGCTCCTTCGCGTGTTCGAGCATCTTCTGCTGCACGTAGATCTTCTCCGGCTGGTCGCGCGAGAAGGCGACATCGAGCTTCGACAGCACCCCGGACTTGAGGTGGTCCTGCCACTCGAGCTGATAGAGGAAGTCGTAGGTGTAGCGCTGGTCGCCGAAGAACAACCAGTTCTTGCCCGGATGGCCGAGCGCGGAGCGATGTTCGACGAAGGCGCGGAACGGTGCGACGCCGGTGCCGGGACCGACCATGATGACCGGCGTTTCGCCCGAGGCGGGCAAACGGAAGTGCTTGTTCGGCTGGACGAACACGCGGGTCTGCGAGCCTTCCTTGACCAGGTCGGCGAGGTAGGTCGAGCACACGCCCTTGCGCTTGCGGCCGTGCGATTCGTAGCGGACGGCGGCGACGGTGAGGTGGACCTCGCCGGGGTGGGCGAGCGGGCTGGAGGCGATCGAGTAGAGGCGCGGCGGCAGCTTGCGGAGGATGCCGACGAGCTGGTCGGCGTCGAGGCCGGCCGGGGCGAAGGCTTCGAGCGCGTCGACGATCTCGCGGCCGTAGGTCCAGGCCTTGAGCTGGTCCTTGGCGTCGTCGGCCAGCAGCGCGGCGAGTTCGGCGGAGCCGGTGGCGGCCTGGAGCTTGGTCAGCACGGCGCGGGAAACGGCGGTGATGTCGAAGTGCTCGCGCAGGGCGTCGGCGAGGCGCTTGCTCCCCTCGCCCTTCACCTCGACGGATTCGTCGCCGGTGAGTTTGGCGGCGGCGATCACGGCGGCGACCACGTCGTCGGCGTTGACCGGCAGCACGGCGAGCGCGTCGCCGGGTTCGTAGACGAGGCCGGAGCCTTCGAGCGAGAGGCCGACGTGCAGCGTCTCCTTGGTCGAGCCTTCACCATTGAGAACGAGGTGTTCGACGACTTCGGACGGGAACGGGTTCTTCTTGCCGTATTCGACGGCCGGCACGGAGGCGGCGGTGGCGGGCGAGGCGGCGATCACCGGCTCGGCCACCTGCGGGGCGAACGCGGCCAGCGCGGCGGCGAGCCAGGCGGTGAAGTTCTCCTCGTAGTCGACGTCGCAGTCCTGGCGCGGCGCGACGCGGGTCGCGCCGAGCGCTTCGAGGCGGGCGTCGACGTCCTTGCCGGTCTGGCAGAACTTGTCGTAGCTGGTGTCGCCCAGCGCGCAGACGGTGAAGCGGGTGCCGGCCAGCTTGAGGTCGGCGGCCATCAGTTCCTTGTAGAACGAGGAGGCGCTTTCCGGCGGTTCGCCGTCGCCCCAGGTGCTGACCACCACGAGCAGGTCGGAAACCTTGGCGAGGTCGGTGGCGGAGAGCTCGGACATGTTTTTCACGACCACCTGGAAACCGCGCTTTTTGGCTTCTTTCGCGGCGCGGTCGGACAGCGATTCGGCGTTGCCGGACTCGGTGCCGTAAAGCACCACCAGCTTGGTCGGCGCGGCGGCAGCCGGGGCGCTCGCCACGGAGGCGGAGCCGGAAGCCAGGAAACCACTCAGCCACCCGCGCTGGACGGGATCGAGGCCGGCGAGAGCAACCTCCAGCCGCTTGCGCTGGTCGGGAGTAAAGGGCGCGTGGTCGGGGAACATGAATCCTTAGTTCTTTACCTTGTTTTGTAAGTTTTCGGCGCGAATGTGCAATCCCACCGGGCCGGGCGCAATCCTTTTCTCCCGGCCGGGGTCACCTTTCCGGCCGCGGCGGATGGCAACCAGCCATTTCCGGCTTTTTCGAAAAATGCGGTGATCTTTTCTCGATTTTTGCGCGAAGCGACGGGCGAATGGAGCGGTGACCCCCGATTGCACGCCCACGCTGGTGATTTTGCCCGGTCTCGACGGCACCGGACGTTTCGCCTCCGCCTTTGCCGGCGGCGATTGGGACGGCTGGCATGTCATGGTGCTGCCGCTGCCCGCCGCCGGTCCGCAGGACTACGAGGCGCTGGAGCTCGAAATGGCGCGGCGGCTGCCGGACGGCCGGCTGGTGCTGGTGGGCGAATCGTTCAGCGCGCCGCTGGCGATGCGGCTCGCGGCGCTCGAGCGCGGGCGGGTCGAGGCGCTGGTGATCGCCGGCGGTTTTTGCCTGGCCCCGCACGTCCCGCTGCTCGCGCTGCTGCCGCTCAAGCCGCTGTTCCTGATGAAACCGCCGGCCTCGCTGCTGCGGCGTTTCCTGCTCGGCGAGAACGCGCCGAAGGAAACGGTGGCGCTGCTGGCGGAAACGATCGCCAGCGTGCCGGCGAACGTCCTGATCGAGCGCATCCGCGTGGTGCTGGCGCTCGAGGAGGAGCAGTGCCCCTCGCCCATGGGCCTGCCGGTGCTGCTGCTCCAAGCGCGGCACGACGCCGCGGTGCCGTGGGAGGCACAGTCCCGGCTGGAGCGGCATTTCCCCCACGCGCAAGTCATGTGGATCGACGCGCCGCACCTGTTGCTGGAGCGCGAGCCGGACGCCTGCCGGGACGCGGTGAAGGCGTTCCTCGCCGGGCTTTGATCGATCGTTGACGGCAACCGCGGGCTCGCGAGATTGGTCGCATGTCCTTCCCCATCCGCAGCCCGCGCGAAACCGTCGGCGGACTCTTCGTCTTCGGCCGCATCCTCGACAAGATCCGCCTGAACGCCGCCGAAGGCCGTCTGCCCGAGGGCTACCACCTCGGCCTCATCGAGGGCTCGCGCACGTTCGACGACCGGGTCTGCCGTTTCCTCGGCGTGTCCTTTGACGACCTCGAACGCCGCACGCTCGAGGGCGGCAGCGACGAGGAGGTGCTCGAATGGTGCTTCAGCCATGGCCGCCAGCCCGACCAGGAGCAGATCGACGTCTGGAACGCCTTCATGCGCAAGCGCGGCTGGAACGACGAGGCGAACCTGGCAAAGGCCAAGGAGGAGGCCGGCCTCGGCTACCGCGACGACATCCAGACGTTCTTCGAGCTGATGGACGTCGAGGAAGGGCGCGCGGCCTGAGTGGTCAATGACCCGTGACCACCGGCCACTCAAACGCCAACCGGCCGTTCAAGCCCCCTTCTCACCGCCACTTCCAGTTCATCACCACCTCGATGTCGGGATGAAGGCTGTGGTGCACCGGGCAGCCGCGGGCGGTGCTTTCGAGCATCGCGCGGTCCGGGTGGTCGGCCGGCAGCGGCATGTCGAGGTCGAGGTCGAGCCGGACGATCCGGCGCGGCAGGTCTTCCGACATGAATTTCCGCACGGCGACCTTCATCCCCTCGACCGGGATCTCCTTCCGCCGGGCGACGATACCGATGACGGTGGCCATGCAGGCGCCGAGCCCGGTGGCGACCAGGTCGGTGGGCGAAAACGCCTCGCCGCGGCCGTTGTTGTCGACCGGCGCGTCGGTGGCGAGCCAGCTGCCGGAGGGAACGTGGAGCGCGTTGCAGTGCAGCTCGCCTTCGTAATCGATTTGGATTTCGACCATCGTATCAGTGGGTGTTCGGACCTTCGTTCTCAGGCTTGGGCGGGATCTTGGCAAGCACCACGCGGAAGCCATAGATGCTGTCGCTGCGGTTCGGCGGAACGGCGTTACGCGAGCCGAGGTAGAGGTTTTCCGGCTGGAAGCTGTTCCACCCGCCGCCGCGCAGCACGCCGAAGCGGCCCAGCTCGCTTTTGGAGGACGAGTAGTCGTCGTCGACCCACTCGTGGACGTTGCCGCACAAGTCGTAGAGTCCGAGTCCGTTCGGCGTGAACGAGCCGACCTTGGCGAGCGTTTCGCAGCCGTCGTCGTAGCCGCGGATCGTGCGGGCGAGCGGCATGACGCGTTTCCGCACCGCGGTGACGTCGGCCAGATTGGCGAAACGCGCCGGCGGCGGCCAGTCGGTGCCCCACGGGAACACGCGCTCCTTGCGCGCGTCGCGCTCGCCGGGCGTCAGGTTTTCCGCTTCTTCCAAGCCGGCCAGGTGGCTCCATTCGAGATCCGTGGGCAGGCGATACTGGTGGTTGAGCGCGATGCGCTCCTGCCCGCGCTCGCGCTCGGTCAGCCATTTGCAGAACGCCCGGGCGTCATCACGGGTCACGAACACCACGGGGTGGTCCGGGCCGGTCTTGAAGTCCGGCGAGCGGGGGCGGCGCGCCGAGCGGTTCGCCTTCAGATATTCGTCGAAATCGCGCACCCGGGTTTCCCAAACGGATGCCATCAGATCCGGGCCGGCCGGTGTGAATTTCATCCCGAGGCCGTTTTGCCAGGCTTTGCCAAACACCACGCCTTGGTTCTGCTTGAGCTCGGCATCCACCACCAGCTCGCCGCCCTGCTCCATCTCGCGGTTCAAGGTCAGCGGCTTGTAGCCTTCCAGCACCAGCACCAGCTCCACCGGGCCGGGTTTCACCTTCGAAATCGTCAGCGGCTCGTGCGTATTTCCCACCGCCAGGCCGTTGACGTAGGCGTCCGCGCCGGGCGGCGACGTGCTCAACAGGATCCGGCCATAGGGAATCCGCCGCACGATGACATGGAACGGCCGCAGCCCCTCCTGGCGCGCCTTGTCGCTCACGGTCGCAGGAGCCGGCGGATCCTCGAAATCCGGGCGCATCTCGTGGTCTTCGGTCAGGTAACCCGCCTGCAACGCCCCGACCCGCAGCCAGTCGCAGAACGCCTCGGCCTCGGCCGGCGAGGCGAGCACCACCGGCTCGGTCCGCCCGTTCTGGGCGACCGGCAGGAACTCGACGCTGTCGAGCTTGCGCTTGGCCACATTCGCGAACCGCTTCCAAAGCGCGTCGGTCACAAAGGCGACCGAACGGTGCGCGCCTCCGATCGGCTGGTAGCCGGCGCCGAGATGATCCTCCCACAGCGCGCCGATTTCCGGCGGGGAGAAGATTTTCAGCTCCTCGCCGAGGCTCAGCGGCTCATTGGCCGCGCCGGCCGGCACCTTGCCGCGCACCGTGACCGCGCGGAAGCCGCCCTTGCGGATGGTGTATTCCACCTCGTCGCCCACCGTCACCGCCAGCGTCATCGGCGTGACGCCCAGCAATCCACCGTCCGCGCCGACCACGTCCGCGCCCTCCGGGAAACTCCACACCCGCACCTGGCCGATCATCGGCGGCGGAGGTTCGATCTGTTGGGGCGTTCCGAACCACTCGCCAAGCGGCCCGTCTTTCAGTGCCTCCCACGCGCCGAACAGGGCGAATCCGGCCAGCGCGAGCGTGGTGAGCCAGGGGGCGAGCCCGCGGCTGCGACGGCGCTTGCCGCGTTGCAACCGCCGCAGCGCGTCGGCCAGCTCGGCGGCCGTGAGAATTTTCCGGCGGGAAAGCTGCGGGTCGCAGACGTCGCAGATGATCCGGTTCAGTTCGAGCCAGCGCTTGCGCTCGCCCGGCGGCGGCGGTTCGTCCGGCAGCTCCGGGAAATCGAGGCGGTCTTTGCCGGTGGCGATTTCATACAGCACCTTGCCGAGGCTGTAGACGTCGGCCTGCGCCGAGCCCGGACCTTCCGGCGGCACGAAGCCCTCGGTGCCGACGAATGTCCGCTGGCCGCGCGCCGCAACCAAGCCGATGTCGGCGAGCTGCGCCCGGCCGTTGACGAAAATGATGTTCGACGGCTTCACGTCGCGGTGCGCCAGCCCGATCTCGTGCAGGTATTCGAGCGCCTCGGCCAGACGCAGGCCGACGTCGATGCACAAGTCGGTGTCAAAGCGCGCGCCCGCGGCCTGCTTCGTGTCCGCCCGCAGCGTCCGCGCCTCGTAGTCGACCGGGTTGATGTCTCGCCCGGAGTGGGTGTCGTCCCCCAGCTCCATCACGTAGTAGTAGAACGACTTGCCGTCCGGACTGCGGCCGACGTGCAGGATGTTGACCAGCCCGGGGTGCTCGCGGGAAACCGGCTCGAACTTGAGGATGCCCTCGAATTCGCGTTCGAAGCCGCGTTCGTCCTCGAAATCCTCGCGCCAGACGACCTTCACCGCGCGCAGCGCGCCGGTCACCCCGCGCGCCAGCCAGACCTCGCCGTAAGCCCCTCCGCCGATCTTCCGCAGGACCTCGTGGTCGGGAATGATCGGGTCGGGGCGCGGTTTACTCGGCATGATCTTCCAGACGGGCCAGCTCCTTTTTCAATACCGAGCCGACCCGATGCTTGGCGAGGTAAACCTGCGCCATGCTGACGTTCAAATAGTCCTGCACCTTCTTCGCATCCCACTGCTTGATCACGTAGTAGTGGAAAATCTGGTATTGCTTGGGCGAAACCTGGGCTTTGACCCGCGCCAGCGCCGCGTCGGCGATGTTGTTCCGCCACTCGACATCCCACAAGCGGGCCAGCAAGTCGCCCTTCGGGTCCTCGAACCGGTCGATCACCGCCGTTTTCCGGTCGTCCTCCCAATCGCCGCCGGCCATCGCCGTGTCCTTCTTGCGCTTGCGGAACTGGTCGTTGATCCGCCAGCGCGTCATGTTCATCAGCCAGGTTTTGAACGAGCCCTGCTCGGGGTCGTAGAGCTTCTTTTTGCTCTGCTTGGCGATCGAAAGGATCGTTTCCTGCACGCAATCGAAGGCCTCGTCCGAGCGCAGGCCGGACTTGATCGCCACCGCGTAGATCAAGCGCCAGTAGGTCTGGTAGAATTCGTCCCAGGTTTTCTGGTCCTCCCAGTTATCCAGCCGGGCGATCAGGCTTTTGCGGGTCTTGGCGCACGCCTCCGCGAGCACCGCGTCGCGTCCCTGCTTGTCCTCCTCGTCTTCGGCCATCAAGGGTTCCTTACCACGCCGGGTGGCCGCTGTCTTTCACTCATTCGCCGCCTTTCCCGTCGCCAGCGGAGCCACCGCGGCCTTCGTCCCCGCGGCCGGAGCCGGAATGGGCGTGGCCGAAGGCGGCGGCTCGCCTTCCGCCGGCGGCTGCGCCGAGGGCTTGGGCGCGCCGGTTTGGTGCGACCAATCGGCGTAGATCAAGCCGTCGGCATCGACGCCGAACACCGCCGCCCCGGTGTTCGGATCCTTGTAGGTGATCATCCGCCAGCGGCTGCCGATCGAAAATCCGCGGACCGAGCCGGTTTTCGGGTCGCAGACCAGAGACCCGAGCAGCGTGTAGACCGGCTCGGCCATCAAATCCGGCGTCGCGATCCGGCACACCGAAACCATTTCATCCCCGCCCAAGCCGACAAAGGGCGAGAACACCAGCCGCGCGTTCCCCGGATCCTCGCCTTTCAGCGCGGTGTAAACGCCGGCGTATTCGATGAAGCCCTCCGCCACCCACGGTTTCACCAGATTGCGCGGCAGTTGCTTGTTGTCTGTCACCGGCTGTTTTTCCTCCGGCTTCGCCGCGTCCTCCGCCACCGCCAACCCCACCAGCAAGGCCATCACTGGAAGCAAACCACGCATGGATTACCATCGCACGCGGACCGGGATTCGCAAGAAACGGAGCCCCACATGGGCATTGAAAGAAACCGCCGTACCATGGGTATTCTCCCGACCGACGCCACATGAAACACCCTTCCGCGATCGACCGCCCGGCGTCCCCCGCCCGACCGCCGCTCCGGCGGGCGCTCGCCCTCGCGGCCAGCACCGCCGCGCTGCCGGGTGCCGCGCTGGCGCAAACGGAAACCACGCTGCCCGAAATGACCGTGCTGGCGGAACGCCGGCTCGACGATGGCTCCGCGCTCGCGACGGCCGAGTGGACCCGCGAGGACGTGCGCGACGCGGCACCGCGGACGATCGACGAACTGCTCGCCACCGAGCCGTCGTTTTCCCTCTACCGCCGCCAGACGTCGATGTTCGGCAACCCGTCGGCCGCCGGCGTGAGCCTGCGGAACACCGGCGCGACGGCGGCCTCGCGCACGCTGGTGCTGCTTGACGGCATTCCGCAGAACGACCCGTTCGGCGGCTGGATCTACTGGGCGCGCTACAACCCGGCGGCGATCGAGGCCGCCCGGATCGTCCCGTCCGCCAGCTCCGCGGCTTGGGGCAACCAAAGTCCGGCCGGGGTGATCCACCTGGACCGCCGCGATCCGTTCGTCCCCGCCACGGCGATCGAGGCGGGCGGCGGCAGCCAGGGCACGGTCCAAGGTTCGCTCTTCCACCAGGCGACCAACGCTGGACGCGATTTGTCCGCCGCGGTATCCGTCTTCGGCCTCCATTCCGACGGTTTCCAGGCGCTCGACGCCAACCAGCGCGGCGCGGTCGACCGCAAGCTCTCGCTCGATCTCTCGGGCGCGGACGTGACGTTCGCGTGGAAACCCGCGCCCGGCTTGGTACTCGAACCCGGCGTTTCCCTCTACCGCGAGCAACGCGGCAACGGCACCGACCTCGCGGCCAACTCGACCGACGCGCTCGACCTGTCGCTCCGGCTGACCGCCGAGGACGGCCCCGCGCCGTGGCAGGCCGTGCTCTGGCACCAGGAGCGCACGTTCCGCTCGGTCTTCAGCTCGGTGGCCCCCGACCGGGCGAAAGAAACCGTGGCGCTCAACCAATACGACGTGCCCGGCACCGGCACCGGCGGGTCGTGGACGATCCGGCGCGAGACCGATGACGGCTGGTCGTTCCACGGCGGCGCGGATTTCCGCGCGGTCAGCGGCGAAACCCGCGAGAACGTCGGACTGTTCCGCAACCGGGTGGCCGGCGGCGATCAGACGATCGTCGGAGCATTCGTCGGCGCGGGCCGGGAAATCGACGCAGCCACCCGCGCCGACGCCAGCGCGCGGGTCGACGTTTGGTCGCTCGAAAACGGCGAGCGCGTCGAGCGCTCGCTCGTTTCCGGCGCCATGCTCCGGAACGATTCGCCCGCGGACCGCGACGGCTGCGACCCGACCGCCTCGCTCGCCCTGAGCCGCAAGCTCGGCGCGGAGATCGACGCCCGGCTGTCCGCCGGCACCGGCTTCCGCGTGCCGACGCTGAACGAACTCTACCGGCCGTTCCGCGTCCGCAACGACGTCACCGAGGCGAACTCGTTGCTCGACCCCGAGCGCTTCACCACCCTCGAAGCCGGCCTCGAGTGGAAACCCGCTCCCGCGTGGCGCGCCACCGCCTCTCTCTTCCACCACTGGATCGCCGACGCCATCGCCAACGTCCCGGTCACCGATCCCGCGGAAATCAGCGCGATCTTCGGCACCCTCCCGCCCGGCGGCACCGGCGCGATCAAACGCAACGTCGATCAGGCGCGCGTCGCCGGCATCGACGGCGGCCTCGCATGGACGCCCGCCGGCCCGCTGACCGTGTCGCTCGACGCGCTCTGGTCGGACACCCGTTTCACCGAATCGAAGCGCCAGCCGCTGCTGGAGGGCAAACCGTTTCCCCAGGCGCCCGACCAGCGGGTCGTCGCCACGGCCGAGTGGCGGGCGAACGCGCGGCTGACGTTCTTCGCCGGCTGGGAATACGGCTCGACCCAGTACGATGACGCACTCGCCCGCCGGAAAATCGACGACTATACCAGCACGCGCGTCGGCCTGCGCTGGCTGCACGGCTCCGCGCTCTACCACCTGCGCGTCGAGAACGTATTCGACGAAGCCATCCAGACCGGCCTCTCCGGCGACGGTCTGCGCACCTACGCCGCGCCGCGCTCGCTTTGGGCGGGCGTTTCCTGGTCGCTCTGAAGCCATTCCCCCCGCTTCTTTTTCCCAAAAGCCACCTCCCTTCCACCATGCGTCCGCTGCTGACCGTCCTCGGCCTCGCCACCCTCCCGCTCGCCGCCCAGACCGTGAAGGTAGAGGCGCTCTACTCCCAATACTGCGCCAGCTGCCACGGCCAGAACCTCGAAGGCGGCCAAGGTGCCTCGCTCGTCGATGGCGTCTGGAAGCAGGGTTCCTCCGACGCCGACATCTATCGCACGATCGCCAAGGGCAGCCCGGCCATGGGCATGCCGCCCTGGGAGTCCGTGCTGAAGGACGACCAGATCCGTTCGCTCGTCATCTTCCTGCGGGAAAAGGAGAAACAAGCGCTCACCGCCGGAGCCTCGTTTCCCGTCCCCTCGCCCGACCAGGTGACGAAAACCGAGCTCCACGACTACCGCATCGAAACAGTGGTCGCCAGCGGCCTCGCCACGCCGTGGGCGATCGCCTTCCTGCCGGACGGCCGCAAGCTCGTCACCGAGCGCGCCGGTCGCCTGCGCATCGTCGAAGCCGACGGTCGGCTCGACCCGAAGCCGGTCGAGGGCATCCCGGAAACCATCGAACTCGGCCAAGGCGGACTGATGGAAGTCGCGCTCCACCCGGACTACACGGAAAACGGCTGGGTCTACCTCGGGCTCGCCGACGGCACCCGCGAGGACGGCAAACCGAAGTGCATCACCGCCGTCGTCCGCGGCCGGATCAAGGACCACCGCTGGGTCGACCAACAGTGGATCTACCGGCCCGACCCGAAGTTCCGCACCGGCGCCGGCATCCATTTCGGCACCCGCTTCGTGTTCCAGAACGGCTATATCTGGTTCGTCATCGGCGAACGCGGCGGGCTGATGGAAGCGCAGGACCTCAGCCGTCCAAACGGCAAGATCTTCCGCCTGTTCGACGACGGCCGCGTCCCGCCGGACAACCCCTTCGTCGGCACCAAGGACGCGATCCCGGGCATCTGGAGCTACGGCCACCGCAACCCTCAGGGCCTCGCGATCGACCCACGCGACGGGTCGATCTACTCGACCGAGCACGGGCCGCGCGGTGGCGACGAGCTGAACTGGATCAAAAAAGGCGCGAACTACGGCTGGCCGGTCATCACCTATGGCATGAACTACGACGGCACGCCGATGGTCTCGATCACCGAGAAGGAAGGCATGGAGCAGCCGCTCGCCTACTGGGTGCCCTCGATCGCCACCTGCGGCCTCGATTTCTACAACGGCGACAAGTTCCCGCAATGGCGCGGCGACGCCCTCGCCGGAGCGCTCGCCCAGAAGGAAATCCGCCGCATCCGGATCCAGGACCACAAGGTCGTCTCGCAGGAAATCATCCTGAAAAACCTCGGCCGCGTCCGCGACGTCGCCTGCGGCCCGGACGGCTACGTCTACGTCCTGCTCAACGGCCCCGACCAACTGCTCCGCCTCGTTCCGGCCGCCGACGGCAAACGCTGAGGACCGCCGGCTAGCGCAGCTCCCACTCCTCGTCGTGGTCGGCGGTCGATTTCGGCTCCAGATGGGAAATCACCCGCCCGTGCGGGTGCAGCAGGGCGGCGACCCGGCCCTCGATCTCGGTCGCCAGCTCGTGCGCGCGGCCGACGCTCAGGGCGTCGTCGCATGCCAGGTGGAACTCAACCCAGTGGACCCGCCCGGAATGGCGGTGGCGCAGGTGGTGGTATGACATCCCGCGCTCGCCGCACTCGCGCCCGAGCAGCTCGTGGATGCGCCGCTCGACCACCGGATCGCTGGCGTCGAGCAAACCGCCGAGGCTTTCCCGGATCAATCCGAAGCCGGTGCGGCAGATGTTGGCCGCAGCCAGCACGGCGGCGATCGGATCCCACCACAGCCAGCCGGTGAGCTTGATCAGCCCCAGCGCGACCAGCACCGCCACGCTCGACCACACATCGGTCAGGACGTGCAGGCCGTTCGCCCGGATCAAGGGCGAGTTCTGCCGTTTGCCGACGCGCAGCAGCGCCAGACCGAGCACCAGATTGATCACCGCCGCCGCTCCGGTGAGCACCGCGCCGACGGCGAGGTGGTCGATCTTGACCCCGAACACCAGCTGCTGGCCCGCTTGGTAGAGAATGAGCATCGCCGCCGCGGTGATCATCGCCCCCTCGAAACCGGCGGACAGGAACGACACCTTGTCATGGCCGAAATGGTGCGTCTCGTCGGCCGGCTTGTGCGCCAGCCGCAGCGCCCAAGCGGCGAACGCAACCGCCAGCATGTGCACCACCGACTCCGCCGCGTCGGAATAAATCGCCGACGAGCCGGTGGCGGCCGACGCCACCACCTTCACCGCCAGCAACGCCGCCGCCACCCAGACGGAGGCGTTCATCACGCGCTTCTGCTCGTCGTATTCGTCGGCCACGCCGCCAGCTTCCGGGATCGCGGCCGCGGGCGCAACCCCCGGTTTCCCGTCAGCCCGGGCGGACAGTCCGACCGTCTGATCCACCCCCGCCACGGGGAAATCCTTGCCAGCGGCCCCCGATTTTTCCACCCCTAGGCCGTCCATGAACAAGGTTCTCCTCATCGGTGCCGGCGGCGTCGGCAGTGTCGTCGCCCACAAATGCGCCATGCTGCCCGAGGTTTTCGGCGAAATCACCCTCGCCTCCCGCACGAAATCGAAGTGCGACGCCATCGCCGCGTCGGTGAAAGCGCGCACCGGCCGCGACATCGCCACCGCCCAGGTGGACGCCGACGATCCGAAGCAAACCGCCGAGCTGATCCGGAAAACCGGCGCGAAACTCGTCGTCAACGTCGCCCTTCCCTACCAGGACCTCACGATCATGCAGGCCTGCCTCGACGCCGGTGTCGACTACCTCGACACCGCCAACTACGAGCCGAAGGACGTCGCGAAGTTCGAATACTCGTGGCAGTGGGCGTTGCAGGACAAATTCGAAAAGGCCGGTCTCTCCGCCCTGCTCGGCTCCGGTTTCGACCCGGGCGTCACCAACGTGTTCACCGCGTGGGCGCTGAAGCACCATTTCGACGAGATCCACACGCTCGACATCATCGACGTCAACGGCGGCAACCACGGCAAGGCCTTCGCCACCAATTTCAACCCGGAGATCAACATCCGCGAGGTCACCGCCGAATGCCGTCACTGGGAAAACGCCCAGTTCGTCGAAACTCCGCCGATGTCGCAGCACCAGGCGTTCACCTGCCCGGAAGACGTCGGCACCTATGAAATCTACCGGATGTACCACGAGGAGCTCGAATCGCTCGTGAAGCACATCCCGACGATCAAGCGCGCCCAGTTCTGGATGAGCTTCTCGCCGAACTACCTCAAGCACCTCGAAGTGCTCCAGAACGTCGGCATGACCCGCATCGACCCGGTCGTCTACAACGGCGTGGAAATCATCCCGCTCCAGTTTCTCAAGGCGGTCCTCCCCGACCCGGGCGAGCTCGGCCAGACGACCAAGGGCAAGACCTGCATCGGCAACGTCATCACCGGCCTCAAGGACGGCAAACCGAAGGCGATCTACATCTACAACATCTGCGACCACGAGGCGTGCTTCGCCGAAGTCGGCTCCCAGGCGATCTCCTACACCACCGGCGTGCCGGCGATGATCGGCGCGAAGCAAATGCTCACCGGCGGCTGGAACAAACCCGGCGTGTGGAACATGGAACAGCACGACCCGGACGCGTTCATGGCCGACCTCAACGCCTACGGCCTGCCCTGGCAGGTGATCGAGCTGACGCCCGAGCAGGCGGCCGCCTTCCAGGTGGCGTAACCCGCACCGTTTCCCGAGGCGCGGCTTCCCCAGCGGAGGCCGCGCCTTTTTCGTGACCGCAATCGTTCCGAATTGGACGCCGCTCGCTCCCCGCCCCATGGTCTCGCCCGTGTCCGCCGCCTACGTCATCTCGCTCACCGCGCTGAAGCGCAACACCGCCATCCTGCGCCAGGTCAAGGAAGCCGCCGGCTGCAAGCTGGTGCTCGCGCTGAAAGGTTTCTCCTGCTGGAAGGCCTTCGACGCCATCCGCGACGACCTCGACGGCTGCTGCGCGTCCGGCCTGTGGGAAGGCCTGCTCGCCCGCGATCACTTCGGCAAACACGTCCTGACGTATTCGCCCGGCTACACCGAGGACGACATCGCCCTGCTCTGCGAGTTCACCCACCACCTCGATTTCAACTCGCTCTCGCAGTGGTTCCGCTTCCGCGACCAGGTGATGGCCCACCCGCGCTTTCAGAGCGGCGAACTCCTCTGCGGCCTGCGCGTCAACCCGCAGTGCTCGACCGGCCAAACCCCGCTCTACGACCCGTGCGTCGCCGGCTCCCGCCTCGGCATCACCGCCGACCAGCTCGAAGGCGCGGATCTCACCGGTCTTTCCGGCCTGCATTTCCACACGCTTTGCGAACAGGACTCCGACGACCTCGAAAAAACGCTCGCGGCGGTCGACGAAAAGTTCGGCCACCTGCTGCGTTCGGAGCAATTCACCTACCTCAACATGGGCGGCGGCCATTGGATCACCAAGCCGTTCTACGACCGCGAGCGCCTTGTCCGGCTGGTGAAGGAAACCCAGGCGAAATACGGCGTCGAAGTCTGGCTCGAGCCGGGCGAGGCGATCGCGATCCACACCGGCGTGCTCCGCGCCACCGTCCTCGACGTCTTCGAATCCGCCGGCCATAAGCTCGCGATCCTCGACATCTCCGCCACCGCCCACATGCCGGACGTGCTGGAAATGCCCTACCGGCCGGACGTTTTCCTCGTCGACCGCCACGAACCGGCGATCCTCCCGGAGGCGCAACCCGCCGTCACCTTCCCCGGCGAATTCTACCACCCGGCCGACGATCCGACCGCCGACGCCGCCATCCGCGACCCGCAGGCCGCCTTCGTCTACCGCCTCGGCGGCCCGACCTGCCTCGCCGGCGACGTCACCGGCGATTTCGCGTTCCACCGCCCGCTGGTGGTCGGCGACGTGCTCGTGTTCGACGACATGGCGCATTACACGATGGTCAAAACGACGACCTTCAACGGCGTCAAACACCCGGCCATTATCCTCCAAGGCGAGCACGGCAGCCTGGAAACGATCCGCGAGTTCACCTACGCCGATTTCCGCGACCGGCTGGCGTGAATCGACTTAAGGCGGGAGGTATCGGAACCGGTTTCTCCTTTAGAGTTCGTAAGCCTCCACAATCTCCTCGCCTTCGACAGAGACCGAGCGCTCCGAAAAAATCCTGCCGCATATCTTGCACTTGATCTCTTCCGGCACGCAGGTGAGCCGACCTTCTTTCTTTTCAGCTGCAGCAAGCAGACTAGCTGCTGAAATTCCCAGGTAATGGATCTTCGTAAGATTAAGCCGGTAAATCGAACCGCTCACTGCACCCACATACGTAGCGAAATCCCCGCCCGCTCCACTCTCGAACATGCGAAACTCCGTCGGATGTCCGCAGTACGGACAATTCGCGTGGCAAAGTGAGATCGGAAGCCGTGCTGCTTTCATTTTACCAAACGTCAGAGACTCACCCCACATTCCCCGTCGCCAGCACCGGCTGCATGTGGCTTTCGGAAACGAGGGCGATCATCAGGTTGTTCACCATCACCGCCTTGTTCGACTCGTCGAGTTTGATGATGCCGTCGGCCTCGAGCTTCCTGAGAGCCACCTCCACCATACCAACCGCCCCGTCGACGATCAACTGACGGGCGGCGATCACGGCGGCGGCTTGCTGACGGCGCAGCATGGCTTGGGCGATTTCCGGGCTGTAGGCGAGGTGGGAAAGCTGCGCCTCCATGATCTCGATGCCCGCGGCGGCAATGCGGTCCTGCAGCTCCTTCCGCATGGTTTCGCCCACCTGCTCGGGCGAACCGCGCAGCGACAGCTCGCCCGCCTGGTGCGGTTCGTAGGGATAGTGGCTGGCCAGATGGCGCAGCGCCGTTTCGCACTGGATGTTGACGAACGCCTGGTAGTTCTCGACGTCGAAAAACGCCTTGGCCGTGTCCACCACCCGCCAGACGATCACGCAGGCGATCTCGATCGGATTGCCCTGGGCGTCGTTCACCTTGAGCTGCGGACTCTGAAAGTTGCTGACCTTGAGTGAAATCGAGCTTTTGTTGGCGAATGGATTGGCGAACCAGAAACCGGACTCGCGGACGGTTCCGGTGTAGCGACCGAAGAACGTCAGCACCTTGGCCTCGTTCGGCGAAACGATGAACAAGCCCTTCAGCCAGAGCATGATCACCGGCACGATCAGGATGAGCAGAAAGGGCGCTTCCCTGAGGATTACCAGATGCCGCCCCGTCACCACCGCGGCGGCGATGCCCCCGATCAGGAGCAACAACGGCAGCAATCCGGGCACGGCGAGCGCTTTTCGTTCAGTCATATCCTTTTCTTTAAGAAAATGAACCACTTCGGCAAGTCCGGGATGAAAATGCCCCCCGCCCGCGACTTCCCCTTTCATTTCCGGAAAAATCCCCTTTTCTTCCGCCCATGGTTCCGCCGACCGACACCGCCGACAAAGCCCCCAAGCGCAAGAAGGACTGGTCCCCCGCCAAGTCCGCCGAGCTCTATGGCGTCGAAAACTGGGGCCACGGCTACTTCGGCGTGAGCAAGACCGGCGAGGTCACCGTCCGGCTCGCCGACGACAGCAGCAAGGCCGACGTCTCGCTGCACGAGATCATCGAAGGCCTGCGCGACCGCGGCACCCACCTGCCGGTGCTGCTGCGCTTCCGCGACCTGCTCCACAACCGGATCGCCGAGATCAACCACTCGTTCCGAAAGGCGATCAAGGAGGTCGGCTACAAGGGCAGCTACCGCGGCGTCTACCCGATCAAGGTCAACCAGCAGAGCCAGGTCATCGAGGAGATCACCGAGTTCGGCAAACAGTTCCACTACGGCCTGGAAGCCGGCTCGAAACCCGAGCTCATCGCCGCCCTCGCCCACATGCACGACCCGGAAGCCTACCTGGTCTGCAACGGCTACAAGGACGAGGAATTCATCGACCTCGCGCTGCACGCCCAGAAAATGGGCCTGCGCGTGATGCTCGTGCTCGAGATGCCGACCGAACTCGACCTGATCCTCGAACGCTCCCGCGCGCTCGGCATCCTGCCGAACCTCGGCGTCCGCGTCCGCCTTTCCACCCGCGGCTCAGGCCACTGGCACGAGAGCGCCGGCGACAAGTCGGTCTTCGGCCTCAGCGCCGCGCAGGTGATCGACGCCGTCGACCGCCTCAAGGACGCCGGCTACCTCGGCTGCCTGAAAATGCTGCACTACCACCAGGGCAGCCAGATCCCGAACATCGCCGCGATCCGCGAGGGCGCGACCGAGGCGACCCGGATGTATTGCGACCTCGTCAAGGAAGGCGCGCCGATGGGCGTGCTCGACATCGGCGGCGGCATGGCGGTCGACTACGACGGCTCACACACGAACTTCCATTCGTCCTGCAACTACTCGATCCCCGAGTATTGCGCCGACGTCGTCGAAACGATCGCCCAGATCTGCGACAAGGCCGGAGTTACCCACCCGAACCTGATCTCCGAGTCCGGCCGCGCGGTCGTCGCCTACTACTCGGTGCTCGTCTTCAACATCCTCGACGTCACCAGCGCCCAGACGACCGACAAGGAACCCGCCGTGCCGGAAAAGGCACCGCAGAACCTGCTCAACCTCATCGAGGTGAACAAGGTGCTGGCGAAGAAAAACCTGCAGGAGTGTCTCAACGACGCGACGTATTACCGCGACCAGATGCGCGCCCAGTTCTTCTACGGCAGCGCCACCCTGCGCGAGCGCGGTCTGGCCGAGGCATGGTATTGGCACATCCTCACCCGTCTCTCGAAGCTGCTCAACGAGCTCGACGAAGTGCCGGAAGACCTGCGCGAGCTATCCTCGACGCTGGTCGACTTCTACTACGGCAACTTCAGCCTGTTCCAGTCGCTGCCGGACTCCTGGGCGATCGAGCAGCTGTTCCCGGTGATGCCGATCCACCGCTTGGAGGAACGTCCGCTGCACCGCGCGGTGCTCGCCGACATCACCTGCGACTGCGACGGCAAGATCGACCGTTTCATCGACAAGGAAGACGTGGCGAAGATCCTGCCGCTGCACGACTTCAAGCCGGACCAGCCCTACTACGTCGCCGTCTTCCTCGTCGGCGCGTATCAGGAAACGCTGGGCGACCTCCACAACCTGCTCGGCGACACCAACGTCGTCGGCGTGCACCTCGAAAACGGCAAGCCGGTCTACACCCACGAGGTCGAGGGCGACACCGTGTCCGACGTGCTCAGCTACGTCGAATACGACCCGAAGGAGCTGGTGTCGAAATTCCGCAACTTCGCCGAGAAAGCGGTCGTCGAAGGCCGCATCTCGCCGAAAGAACGCCGCGAGATCCTCGACATCTACCGCACCGGCCTCGGCGGCTACACCTATTTCGAGAGCTGAGCAGAACAAGCATTTCCGCTTGTTGTTCGGACGACGGCGCGGCTCTCACGAGCCGCGCCGTTTCTGTTTTCAGTGCCCGCAGGTGCAGGCATACTCCGTGTGCTTGCACTCCGGGCAGATGGCGAAGTTCACGTTGAACTTCTGCATCACCACCTCGCCCTCGGGCGTCATCCTGAGCTGGAGCACGACCGGCACGATCTCACCCGCCGGCAGCGATTGCTGCGAGACGAGCGCGTCGCCGTCCTTCACGAACGTCAGCTTGCTTGGATTCAGTCGGTCGCCGCCCGTCAGGGTCGCCATGGCCTGTCCGGCGGCGACCGGTTTTCCCTCGGCATCTAGGAAGGTAAGCTTCACCCGGCGGTCGGGCTGCACGAGGAACTCGACGTTCGGCGTGACCTTGGTGATCACGCGCCCGCCGTTCGGGCCGGCCTTCTTGGCGGTTTGCGCCGCGTTTTCGTGCGCATGGGCGGGGGCGGCCAACGCGCCCGTCACACAGGCGCAGGCGGCGAGCGCCACGGCGATTCGATTGGTTTTCATCAGGATCATGGAGTGGAAATTCGAGGAAACGCTCAGCGGGAGGCGGCGGACTCGGCCTCGATCGATCTGGCAGCGGCCTTGCGACCGAACAACCAGAACATCGCCGGGGTCACCGCCATGTCGAGCAGAGTCGAGGAAACCAGTCCGCCGACGATGACCACCGCCACCGGGTGCAGGATCTCCTTGCCCGGTTGGTCGGCGGCGAGCACCAGCGGGATCAGGCCGATGCCGGCGGACAGCGCCGTCATCGCCACCGGCACCAGTCGTTCCAGCGTGCCGCGGACGACCATCGCGCGAGTGAAGCCCTCGCCCTCGTGCTGCATCAGATGCAGGTAGTGCGAGATCATCATGATCCCGTTGCGCGCGGCGACGCCGCCCACGGCGATGAAACCGACCAGCGTGGCGATGCTGATGGTATCCAGCTTCAGCCAGGTGAACGCCAGCCCGCCCATCAGCGCGAGCGGGATGTTCACCAGCACCTGCAGCGCCAGCACCGAGCTACGGAAGTAGCCGTAGAGCATGAGGAACACCGCCACCAGCGCGACGGACGAGAACAACGCGATGCGCAGCGTCGCCTCGCGCTGGGCCTGGAATTCGCCCTCGAACGTGACGAAGTAGCCTTCCGGCAGCTTCACCCTTTCGGCGACCGCTTCCTGCAGGCGGACGACGAGCTGCGGCACGTCGCGCACCGCCGGCTTGATCGCCAGGGCGAACCGCCGCTGGCCGTTCTCGCGGAAGATCACGTTCGGTCCCTTCGCCTCGCGCACGTCGGCGACCAGCGACAACGGGACGCGCCGGCCGCCGGCCACCTCGACCGGCAGCTGCGCGATCTTGTCCGGCGAATCGCGCCACTCGAGCGGCAGCCGCGTCACCAGCCGGACCGTACGCGCGCCCTCGCGCAGCTCGGCCACTTCCTTGCCGCCGATGAGGGCGGACAACTCGTCGTTGAGCTTGCCGGGCGAAACGCCGTAGGCCTTCGCCCGCTCGCGGTCGGGTTCGATCCTCAGCTGCGGGATCGACGCCGTCTGGTCGAGCTTGGCGTTTTCGAATCCCGGAATCGTCTTCGCCACCGCCTGAATCTCGGTGCCGATCGTCCGCAGTTTCTCCAAGTTGGGACCGAACACCTTCACCGCAACCGGTGCTGAAACGCCGCTCATCATGTGGCCGATGCGGTCGGCCAACGGCCCACCCACCGCGGCGAACACGCCGGGCACACCCCGCACCTTTTCACCGATCTCGGCCAGCACTTCCTGACGGCCGCGGCCTTCCCGCCCGCCTTCGGGCGAACGGAAATCGACGTCGAACTCGGCCGTCGACACCGGCACGACATGGTCGCCGCGCTCGGCGCGACCCAATCTTCGGCCGACCTTGCGCACCTCGGGCACGGACAGTATCCGGCTCTCAAGCACGTCGGAGATCCGGTTCATTTCCTCCAGCGAAGTGCCTGGCGCGGTGGTCGCGGCGACCAAAGCCGTCTCCTCCTGGAACTTCGGCAGGAAATCCTTGTTCATCGCCGGATAGAGCGAGAACGCGGCTGCGGTCAGCAGCGCGGCGACGCCGAGCACCAACGCCGGCCGCTCGAGCGCGGCACGCAGCAGCGTGCGCTCGAGCAAGCGCTTCATCCCGCGCACCAGCCGCCCGTCGCGATGGGCGTGCCCCGGCTTCGGCTGGAGCAACAGCGAGCTGAACACCGGGATCGCCGTCAGCGAGACGACGAACGACGCGAGCATCGACACGATGGTCGCCACCGCGATCGGCGCGAACAGCTTGCCCTCGACGCCGCTCAGACCGAGCAGCGGCACGAACGCGAGGATGATCAGGATTGTCGCGTAGAAGATCGAGTTCCGCACCTCGCCCGAGGCCTTCGCGATCACCCGCAGGCGAGGCATCGGGTTCGCCAGCGCGGCATTCTCCCGCAGCCGGCGGAACACGTTCTCGACGTCGACGATCGCGTCGTCGACCACCATGCCGATCGCCACGGCGAGGCCGCCGAGCGTCATCGAGTTCACGCTGATGCCGGCCAGTTTGAACACCAGCAGCGTGATCCCGAACGACAAGGGCATCGCCATCAGCGTGATGAACGTCGTGCGGAAGTTCAGCAGGAAGAGGAACAGCACGAGCGTCACCATGATCGCGCCGTCGCGGATCGCTTCGGTCAGGTTGCCGATGGCGTGGTCGATGAAGTCCTTCTGTTGGAACAACAGCGTCGTCTCCACGCCCGGCGGAAACGAAGCCTGCAACTCGTCGAGCGCCTGCCGGATCTGGCCGGTCAGATGGCGGGTGTCGAAACCCGGCGCCTTGGTGATCGACATGATCACGCCGTAGGTAGGCGAGGTCTCGGGGCGCATGCTGACCGTCGCGTCGCCGCGCATCGGCTCGATGCCCCAGTCGACGCGGGCCACGTCGCCGATCGCCACCGGTCGGTCGCCGGTCGTCTTGACCACGGTGTCGGCGATGTCCTTCGGATCCACCGTCATCGCCAGGTTGCGCACCATGATTTCGGTCGGCCCGGTGCTGAGGAATCCGCCGGTGGTGGTGTTCGCCGCTTCCGCAGCGGCTTTCTCAAGCTCCGCAAAGCTCACGCCGTGGGCCTGCATCCGGTGCGGGTCGGGCTGGATTTCCAGCTGCTTCACGCCGCCGCCCATGTTGAGGATCTCGGCGATGCCGGAAATGCCCTGCAGCCGGCGCTTGATCGTCCAGTCGGCGAGCGCGCGCACCTCGCGCGGCGCCATATAACCCGGCTCGCCTTCCTTCGCCGTCGAACGCACGCCGACCAGCAGGATCTCGCCCATCAGCGAGGCCACCGGCGTCATGAACGGCTGCGTGCCTTCCGGCAGCTGCTCGCGCACGCCCTGCAGGCGCTCCTGCACCATCGTGCGCGCCCGCTGGATGTCCACGCCCCAGCCGAACTCGGCGTAAACGAGCGAGAGTGAAACGTCGCTGTTCGAGCGCAGGCGCGTGAGCCCGGCGACGCCGGTGAGCGCGCTTTCGATCGGCTGCGTGACGCGCGCCTCCACCTCCTCCGGCGCCAGGCCGGGCGATTCGGTGAGGATGACGACCGTCGGTTTGGTCAGGTCGGGCAGGACCTCGACGGGCAGTTCGGTGGCGGTTTTCCAGCCGAACGCCAGCAGCAGGATCGACAGCCCGAGCACGATCGCCCGGTTCGCCAGCGACCAATGAATCAGTTTGTTCAGCATGGTCAGTCCCCCCCGGTCTGTGAGGTTTCCGAACCCGCGCCGCGGCCGCGCTTCACGAAAGCCAGCGTGACGAGCCAAAGCAGAGCGAAGCCGGCGCTGACGAACTTCCAGAACGCGCCCCCACCCTCGCCCTGTCCATGCCCGTGTTCATGCACTCCCGCCGCCGCCCGCTTTTCCGGCGTCAGCTCGGAACCGTCGGCCGCGTGCTCGTGACCGTGCGCCGCATCGAGCGCCTCTTTCAGTGACGGACCCGAACCGCCGGCGAAGCCGAGCTGGTAGGCACCGCGCGTCACCACCTCGTCGCCGGCAAACAAACCGGCCAGGATTTCCGCCCGGCGGTCGTTCATCGCGCCGACCCGCACCGGCACGCGCACAAACGCGTTCAGCAGTTCGAAATGCTTCACGTAAACCACGCGGTCCGCGGCATCGCCCTGCACCGCCTCGCGCGGCACGCTCACGACGCCTTCACGTTGGTTGAGGACGATGGAAAATTCGGCCCGCATGCCCGGCCGCAGCAGCCAGTCCGGATTGTCGACGTGGAACGCCGCCTCGATCGTGCCGGCCTCCGCGTCCGCTTCCGCGCCTAGGTGCTCAAGCACCGCGGCGTAATCGCGCTCCGGCGCGCCGGCCACGCGGATGCGCGCCTGCTGGCCGTGCTTCAGTTTCCCGGCGAGGTGTTCCGGCACCGCGGCCACGGCGTGCACCGTGCTCAGGTCGAAGATTTCCACCAATGACGCGCTCGGCTCGACCGGCTGGCCCGGCGCGACGTTGACGGCGGCGACGAGGCCGTCGATCGGCGCGGCGAGCTTCACCACCGGCGGCGGATCGCCCGGCTGGCGGCTCTCGACCGTGAGCATCGTTTCGCCCTTGGTGACACGGGTGTCGATGTGCGCGTCCACCTCCAGCGCGCGGCCGGAGATCCGGCTGCTGACGACGGCGCGGTGGCCGGGCGCCACGCGGATGCGCCCGAGCGCGAACGCGGTTTCCTCGAACGACGACTCGGTCGCCTCGACGGTTTCGATGCCCAGCGTCTTCACGCCGGCTTCGTTCAAGATGATGGTTTGCTCGGCGGCGATGGCCGAAGCGGAAATCAGGAGGCTCAGTAGGAAAGGTTTCATGGTTGGAATCGGTTGAGCGCCGCGAGGAAGCGGACGCGGGCGAGGTGGAACTCGCGCAGGGCGTGGAGGCGCGTGACTTCGAGCTGGAACCGCTGCTCGCGGGCGCGCAGCACCGCCGGCAGCTCGCCGAGGCCGCCGCGGTAGGCGTTTTCCGCCAGCTCGACCTGCCGGCCGGACAACGGCAGCAGTTCGCCCGCGGTCTCGCGTTCGAGCTTCGCCCACTCCGCCATCTCGGCACGGGCGGCGGCGGCTTCGTGCAGGATCGCCCGCTCCTTGGCGGAAACCTCGGCGCGCATCCGTCCGGCGCGGGCCTCGGCCGCCTCGACCGCCCCCGCGTTGTCGTTCCACCACGGCAGGGCGATGCTCAGGCGCAGCCCGATCTGCCCCTCGGTGTCGGCCCCCTCGGGTGCGTCCTCCTTCCGTTCGCCGCCGACGAAAACGCCCGCCTCCAGATCGTCGTAACGCTTCGCCCGCGCGAGCCCGGCCTCGGCTTCGGCCGCGCGTACCTCGAGCCGCGCCACCTGCAAGTCCGGCCGCCGCGACGGATCGCCCGCCGCCGGCACCGGCACCGGCGCAAGCTCGCCCGACGGCTGCAAGTCGTCGCCCGGCTTCATCCCGAGCAACGGCTTCAGCTCGCCCGCCGCGGCGGCTTCCTCGGCGTCGAGCAAACGCAGCTCGGTCGCCAGCCGCGCCGCTTCGAGTTTCGCCTGCCCCGCGTCGATCAACGATCCCTCGCCGATTTCCGCCGCCTTGGCGATCGCCCCGGCGAAGGACTTCGCGGCCTCCGCCTGGTTGCGCCGCAGCGTCCGTTCCTGGCGGATCGCCAGCACCTTCACCAGCGCCGTGCGGGCGGCGGCGACCAAACGGCGCTCGACCTCGCGGACCTCCGCCTCCGCCGCCTCGAGTTCCGTGGCGGAAAGGTCCTTTTCCAAGCGCAGCCGGGCCGTAAGCGGGAAGCGCTGGGTCAGCCCGACGCTCAGCCGGCCTTCGCCGAACTTCGCGTCGTGCTCGAACTCGGTTTCCAGCCGCGGGTTGTCGAAGCGGCCGGCTTGTTTCATCCGGCCCAACGCCTCGCCGATCCGCCAGCGGGCGGCGGCCAGCTCGGGATTCTGCGCGCGGACGCGGTCGGCCACGGTGGCCGGGGTGACGACCAAACCGCCGGATGCGGACGTGGCCAGGGCGATCGCCAACGCGACCGGCAAAAGGGAGAGTTTCATGAGGAAATTCAGTCGGAAAACACGCCACCCACCGGTGGCAAACGCATGCAGCTCCGCCGGAAAAAACAGCGGCGGCTCAAGGCAGTTCGCGGCCCGCAAACACAGCGGGCCACGCTCCCGGACACGCGGGAGCGCCAACCGTTAAATCAACGGCGGCTTGTCGAATGGCAGCACCGGTCCCGCCGGCAGCCGTTCATTCGCCACCTCCGAACCGAGCACCCGCGCCCATGGCGGGAACAACGCGGTTCCGTCAGCAACAAGCGGCAGCCACGTCGGGACGTGGCAGCACTCGCCATGGTGGTGCGAATGCTGGCCGTGGTCGTGCGGCACCGGCGGGCAATCCGGTCCGTGCGGCGTCGCGCTCGCGAACTCGTCGTGGTCGCAGCAGGCATCCGCGTGCGCTTCCGGCCGACAATCGTCGAAGTGCGCCCCGGACGCACGGAGGCTCAATCCGGCAAACGCGCCGAAAATGAGAATCCATTGCAAAAGCCGGAACATCGCCGACAGCAAACCAGCCGGGCGAACTCCGGACAAGGCGAAACCTGAGGGTGCGGTGGAGGCCCCTTGGCCAGTCGGCTTTTTGAGGGGCCAGGTTTCAGGGGCTGGGGGTTAGAAGGGAAGAAACCGGTCCGATCGTGAATGAGCGAAAGCCTTCTCTTCCTCTTTCTAGCCCCTAATCCCTGGCCCCCGGCCCCTCCATTGCCGACCGACCAAACGAAACCCACCGCTCGCCTTTTCCTGAAAACTGAAAACTGAAAACTTTCCCTCTCCCCGCCTCCGCCGTTTCATCCGGCATGGATTTGTCGGACTTCCGGAAGGAGTATTCGAGCCGCGGCCTGCACCGCGAGGACCTGATGGCGGAACCCGTCGCGCAGTTCGCCGAGTGGTTCCGGCAGGCGACCGAGCTCGGCGTGCACGAACCGAACGCGATGACGCTGGCGACCGTCGACGAGCGCGGCATGCCGTTCCAGCGCACCGTGCTGTTGAAATCCTTCGGCCACGACGGCTTCGTCTTTTTCACCAACTACGGCAGCCGCAAGGCCGCCCAGATCGCCGCCAACCCGCGGGTCTGTCTGCTCTTCCCGTGGCTGATCCTCGAGCGGCAGGTCATCATCCAGGGCCGTGCGGAAAAGATCAGCTCCGCCGAATCGCTGAAATATTTCCTCACCCGTCCGCGCGAGTCGCAGATCGGCGCGTGGGTCTCCAACCAGAGCGAAACCATCACCTCGCGGAAGTTCCTCATGCAGAAGCTCGCCGAGGTCCGCGACAAGTTCGCCCAAGGCGAGATCCCGCTGCCGTCGTTCTGGGGCGGCTACCGCGTCGTGCCCGAAGCCATCGAATTCTGGCAAGGCGGCCCGGCCCGCCTCCACGACCGCTTCCTCTACACCCGGCAGGGCGCCGGTTGGGACATCGAGCGGCTGTCGCCGTGAAGGGACGACGCCCTGCTCACGTGGTTGGTCGCCGGGCCATCGCGACGAGGGTAGCGGCGCGCGAGATGGCGCGGCCTCGGGAAAAAGAAAAGGGCCGGAAGCCTCCCCCCGAGGAAAAACTTCCGGCCCTTGGGAGGCAGGCCACTTCCCCCCGGAAATGGCCCGCCCGAATTGTAGGGAAAGCTTCAGAAACTCCACACCAGGTCGAGCGTGACGCGGTCCTGGATCACGCTGTCGCTGTCGTCGGTGAGCGGGATTTCGTAGGCGAGACCAAGGTCCAGGCTGTCGGTCACGCGGGCGCGGGCGCCGATGGCGGCGGTGACGAGGTCGCGGTTGCGGGTGGCGTTGGCGGCACCGAAGTTCAGCAGGTCGCCGCCTTCAAAGCTGGCGATCACGGGAACCAAACCGCCGGCCTGGCTGAAGTAGTTCGGGCGGCCGTCGCCGGCGTCGAGCAGGTGGTGCCAGTTGACCTCCACCAGCGGGATGAACCAGCGGCAGACCTCGTAGCTGGCGTGGGCGCTGGTGAATGAGCTGGAGGAGAGCTGGCTGTCGAATTCGAGGTGGGCGCCGGCGGCACCGGCGAGCTGGAAGCGGTCCCACAGTTTCAGGCCGGAAACGATCAGGTTCACCGCGCCGTCGCCTTCGCCTTGAAAGACGTCGTGGTTGCCCGTGGGCAGCTCGAAGGTGGCCGTGCCGCTGACCGCGGTGGAGGTCGCCGGATCGTAGAGGAAGGCGTATTTCAGGCCGGCACCGAGGTTGGCGAAGCCGGACTGGTCGGACCACAGCGGTTGGGTGTCGGCGTGGATGTCGACGTAGCCGTCCTTGGTGGCGACGATGGAAAGGCGTTCGCTGAGCGCGACCTCGAATTGCAGCGCGTAGACCTGCACGTCGCCGCCCATCGGCACCGGGCCGAGCGTGGTGTTCACATAGTCCGGCAGACGCTGGAACATCACGATCGGGTGAATGTTGGTCGTCGGCAGCGCGAGGTCGAACAAAGTCGGGTTTGAAATCGGGCGGCGGGCGTTCTCGAAACCGCCGGCCACGGGCGCGGGCTGGGTGATCTCGGGCGCGGTGGTGCCGGCGAGCACAGTCGAAGCGGCGAGGGCCAGAAGAGCGGAAACGCGGGGCAGGAAACGGTTGGTTGGGGGACGGATCATGAGGGATCGCTCCATCTCGGAGCGTGCGCATCATGCCCGCGCTTCTACCAATCCGCTCGCCGTGCGTCCCGTTAGACTCCGCGTATTTTGCTGTGAAACGCGCATTGCCGGAGAAAACGCGGGGTCTGGCGCAAGAAGTGAGTGGCGGAGCCATGCGTGGGCGGAGACGTTCGTGGCGATGAACGTGTGCGACCATTGCGGGACGGCCTTCACGCCTCGCGCGGAGGGCGAACGCTATTGCTGCAGGGGCTGCGAGTATGTGGCGGCGATGATCCACGAGCAGGGGTTCAACCGCTATTACGAGCTGAAGCAGGACCGGGCGGTGGCGCCGGTGCGCAGCCGGCCGTTCGAGGAGCACGATTTTTCCTGGCTCGCGCCGCTGCGGGAGAAGGCCGAGACGGAGGCGAAACACGGCACGGCCGAGCTCGATTGCTCGGTGGAGGGGATTTCCTGCGTCGGCTGCGTGTGGTTGATCGACCGCCTGTTCGAGCGCCAGGCAGGGGCGGTGCGGGCGGCGGCGAACCCGGCGAGCGGCAAGCTGCATCTCGAATGGCGCGCCGGGCAGTGCGACGTGGAAGGCTACCTGCGCGAGCTGGCGGGTTTCGGCTACGTCGCCGCGCCGGCCGGGCGGGATGCCTCGGCCCCCGAGCGGCGGCGGCTGGCGGCGCGGATGGGGTTGTGCGGCGCGTTCGCCCTGAACGCGATGGGGTTCTCGCTGCCGCGCTACCTCGGCATGCCGGCGGATTTCGAGTTCGCCGGGTTGTTCCAGATGATCGCCTTCGCCTCGGCGACACTGGCGATGCTGGCGGGCGCGAGCTATTTCATCGCCCGGGCGTGGCGGGCCCTGCGCGCCGGGTCGCTGCACATCGATCTGCCGATCGCGCTCGGTCTGATCGCCGCCTACCTCGGGTCGATCGTCGGCTGGGCGGAGGAGGTGGAAGGGCTGATGTATTTCGATTTCGTGGCGACCTTCACGTTCCTGATGCTGCTCGGGCGCTTCGTGCAAACCTCGGCGGTCGAGCGCAACCGGCTGCGGCTGGTCCGCCGTTCGCCCTTGCCCGCCACCCTGCGGGCGGGCGACCGCACGGTGACGCCGGGCGAGCTGGAGCCGGGAATGGCGTTCCGTTTCGAGCCGGGCAAGGCGCTGCCGGTGGCGGCGTGCCTGTCGCAGGGCGTGGCCGAGGTTTCGCTGGAATGGATCCACGGCGAGTCCGAGCCGGTGACGATGCGGCCGGGCGCGCGTTTGCCCGCCGGGGCGATCCTGCTCGGCCGCGAGCCGGTGGAGGTGACGGCCGACGAGCGCTGGGAGGATTCGTTGTTGTCGAAACTGACGGCGGAGGGGCCGGGCGACCGCGGTTCGCCGGTGTTCCAGCGCTTGCTGAAAATCTACCTATCGGCCGTGCTGGCGGTCGGCGTGGCGGCGTTCGCGTGGTGGATCGCGAGGCACGACTGGCGGACCGGCCTGCAGGCGATGATTTCCGTGTTCGTCGTATCGTGCCCGTGCGCGCTCGGCGTGGCGGTGCCGCTGGCGGACGAGATGGCGGCGTCGCGGCTGGCGCGGGCCGGCGCGTTCGTCCGCCACGCCAGCCTGTGGCCGCGGCTGCGGCGGGTGAAGCACCTCGTTTTCGACAAAACCGGCACGCTCACGCTGGAGCGGCCTGAACTGCGGAACCCGGACGCGGTGGCGGCGCTCGGCGACGACGCGGCGCTGGCGCTGGCGCGGCTGACCCGCGGCTCGCTGCACCCGGTTTCCCGCACCTTGCTCGAAGCGCTCGGCGTGCGCGGCCAGCGCCTGCTCGAAAGCGAGGGAGAGGTGGCGGTCGAGGAAATCCCCGGCGCGGGCGTGCGCGGCGAAAGCGGCGGCCAGTCGTGGTTTCTCGGCAAGGGCGACGGCGGGCGGACCGAGCTGCGGTGCGGCGAATCGCCCATAGCCGCCTTCGAGTTCCGCGACGCGCTGAGGCCCGGCGCGGCGGCGGTCGTCGGCTGGCTGGGCGCGCGCGGGTTGCGGCTGCACATCCTCTCGGGCGACGCCCCGGAAAAAGTCGACCGGCTCGCGCGGGCGCTCGATCTGCCTGCCGGGCGTGCGTTCGGCGCGCTGACGCCGGAGGAAAAGGCCGCGCGGGTGCGGGAGATCGACCGCAGGGACACGCTGTATTTCGGCGACGGGGCGAACGATTCGCTGGCCTTCGACGCGGCCTTCGTCACCGGCACGCCGGTGGTCGACCGCAGCCTCTTGGAATCGAAGGCCGACTTCTACGCCCTCGGCTCCGGTCTGGCCTATTTGCCCGAGGCGTTCGCCGCCGCCGACGCGCGGGCGAATGGCGTGCGAGCGGCGTTTTCCTTCGCCCTGCTCTACAACGTGGGGGTCGTAACGCTCGCCGCGACGGGGAAAATGAGCCCGCTGCTGGCGGCGGTGCTGATGCCGCTCAGCTCGGTGGTGGCGATCCTGCTGGTGGTCGCGGCCGGACGCGGTCCACGAAAAAAAATCTCTCTCGGGTTGAATCGGTAGCAAAATATGCGCAGAATCGCCCGGCCTCCCAAGTGGCGGTCGCACAACCCCTGCCAATCCCCATCATGAGCCAGGCGAGCGAGCAGTTTGAGTCGACGTTGCACCAGCGGTTGAAACAATCCGAGTTGTTCCGGATCTACCAGGACGCGTTCCGAACGGCCACCGGCCTGCCGCTGCGCTTGGTCGGAGCCGAGCCGGAAGCCTGGTGCCTCGACGAGCAGGCGACCAACCGCAGCCCGTTCTGCGAGGCGCTCAATTTGTGTGAAAAAGCCTGCCAAGCCTGCATCGAAACCAACCGCAGGCTGATGAGCCAGGCGGAGGCCGACGGTCCGGCGTCCTGCCACTGCTTCGCCGGCCTCTGCGCGTCCGCGGTGCCGGTCCTGCTCGGCGCGAAAGTCGTCGGCTACCTCAAGACCGGCCAGGTGTTCTCCCGCCAGCCGACCGACAGCGAGTTCGAGCAGGTCCTCGGCCGGCTCGGCCGCAAGACGCTCACGCCCGAGGCGACGGCGACACTGCGCAAGGCCTACTTCCAGACCCGCACGGTCGATCCCGAGCGCTACAACAGCATGATCACGCTGCTGAACAGCTTCGGCCAGCAGCTCAGCCGCCATGCGGAGTCGCTCGCCCTGATCGAGGAAGGCAGCGAGCCCGCGGCCATCGTCAAGGCGCGCAACTACATCCACTCGCACCTCGACGAATCGCTGCCGCTCGGCGCCGTCGCCCGCGAGGCCGGCCTCAGCGAGTCCCATTTCTGCCGGATCTTCAAGGAAACCACCGGCCTGACGCTGACCGACTACGTCAACCGTAGCCGCATCGAGTGGGCGAAGCGCGAGCTGCTCAAGCCCGAGAGACGCGTGTCGGAAATCGCCTTCGAGGTCGGTTACCAGTCGCTCTCCCAGTTCAACCGCAGCTTCGCCCGCATCACCGGCCAGTCGCCGACGCAATGGCGCAAGGAGGCGATCGAGGAAGCCGCGCCGCCGACCGCTCGCGAGGCGAAACCGGCGGGCAAACTGCGCGCCTGAAGCGGATCGGCCCTCGGACCGCGGCGTTCTCAGTCTCTCAACCCTTTCACACCCCCCGCTTGTCGCCCCACAGGCGGACGTGCAGGCGGTCGCAGAAACGGTAGCCGTGGTCGCGGCAGAGCTCGGCCAGCCACGGGCCGCGGTGGTCGAGTTCGGCGGACGTACGGCCCTCGGGCATCAGCAGGATACGGTCGGCCGGCAGCGGCGCGAGGCGGGCGAGTTCGAGGATTTCCTCGAGATCGGCGGGCGAGGCGACGACGAACTTGAACCACGCCTTGCCGGTGGCGGCGAGCTGGCGCAGGACGTCCGGCTTGCGGCGCAGCGACTCGGTCATTCCGGAGTTGGCGAGCTTGGGCGAGACGTTGAACTGGTCCACCGCGGCGGCGAAGGCGGGCGAAGGCGCGAGCGTGCCGTTGGTCTCCACCTCGAAGACGTAGCCCGGGTCGATCGCCCGCAGCGCGAAGATCAGATCGAGCCAGGCGTCCTGCTGCAGCAGCGGTTCGCCGCCGGTCAGCACCACGCGGCGGCAGGGGAACTCGGCGACTTTTTCCGCGATGGCGGCGGGCGAGAGCTCGATCGTGACGTCCTCCTTGCGGTGCTTGCGGTAGCCGGTCGTCGCATCCTTTTCGTGGAGCCACGGCGTGCCCTCGAAGTTCCACGTGTGGTCGGTGTCGCACCAGACGCAGTGGAGGTTGCAGCGCGACGCGCGGACGAACACGGCGGGCAAGCCGGCGGACACGCCCTCGCCTTGGAGGGTGAAGAAGAGCTCCGGGCCGTTGCCGAGTTTCGCCAGTTTCATCAGAGAAATAAAAGGCCGCTTGGGCGGGCTGGAAAGTCTGACTTTAGACCTTCGACTTTCCGACTTTCGGACCTTTAGAATTTCCCCATGAGCATCATCAGCGGCCGCGGCGACGAAGGAACGACCGATCTTTTGTTCGGCAGGCGCATCGCCAAAACCTCGTTGCGGGTGTCGGCGCTGGGCTGCGTCGACGAACTGAACGCCGCGCTCGGCCTGGCGCGGGCGGCCGGGCCGACCGACGACGTGCTGGCGATCATCGACCACGCGCAGGAAAAACTCGTCGGCCTGATGGGCGAGCTGGCGTGCCTGCCGGAGGACCTGCCGCGCTACCGGGAAAAAGGCTACGCGGTGATCGCGCCGGAGGACGTCGTCCACGTGACCGAAACGGCGCGGGCGTACGAGGCGCGCGGCGTGCGTTTCACCGGCTGGGCGCGTCCCGGCGCGGAAGGCTCGCTGGGCCGCGCGGGGCTCGATTTCGCCCGCACCGCCGCCCGCCGGGCCGAGCGCGCGGTGCTCGCGCTGCATGAATCGGGCGAGCCGGTGCCGGTCGAGGTCCGGCTGTTTTTCAACCGGATCTCCGACCTGCTGTGGATCCTCGCGCGGGTGGCGTGAGGCGGGATTCCGTTTCTTTGCTCTTGGCTCCCGGCCCTCCGCTTCCCATACCGTGCGCATGGAAGAACTGAGCCGCGACCACGGCACCCAACCGCTCGACGCCCTGATGGACCGCTGGAAGCTGGGCAACCACGACCTTGTCGACGTTTCGACCGAGCAGCTCACGCACAAGCAGGTGCAGCGGGCGCGCTCCGGCCGCCAGCTGACCTTGAAGATGATGCAGAAGGTCGCCCGCGCGCTCAACGTCGCGGTCTGGAACCGCCTGAGCAAGGAGCAGAAGGAGGCCTATTTCGAATACCTCCACCGCCACCTGTTCAACTACGCCAAGGGCTACGACGCCAGCTGGCCGGACCCGAACGAGCCGCTGATGCCGCAGTGAGGCCCGCGACTCGCCGCGGGATCACGTTCCTGTCTCCAGCGCGGCGAGGCGCTTGGTCATTTTGATCACGCTGTCGGGGTTGAGGGAGATCGCGCCGATTCCAAGTTCGACGAGAAACTCGGCGAAATCGGGGCGGTCGCTCGGGCGATGTGATGGCTGAGGGTTTCCGAGTCGCGGTCGACGCCGGGGAGACGTTGCTCGTTATTTCAGCCATCACGTAAATCTCGGGACCGCGTTGGCCGCGCTGCAGGCCATGCTAGGCCATCACCGTGAGCACTTTGTCGCGAAGGAGCGCCATGCGATGGGGCGTCGACTCCAAACTCGCGAAAAAAAGCTGAGGGTTTTTCGGCAGGGTGGGGTTGGACTCATTGGAGGGCGAGATCCTCCAATCATCCGCAAACCCCGACCCATCAAAACCATGAAAACGAAAACCATCTCACGGTCCCTCGCTTTGCTTGCTGCTGCCGCGATGACTTCCGTCGCCCTTGGCGGCCAGGAGTTCCCGCGCTTCACCAAGCCACGGACGAGCCCTAAACCGATCGTCACCCACACCCTTCCCGTCGTCTGCAAAGACCAAGGATGCTGTGGCAAAAAACTGGTGCCCGTCGGTCCGCACCCGCGCAACTGGAGCGAACTCATCCGCACCTGCAAAACCCATTGCCCGGTGAACGATGCCGATCGTCGCGCGCAATGCGGCGAGGGCAATCGCTCCTGAGATTGCTCTCGATTCGTCAGGCTCCTACCCTTGGCTGCCATGAAGGATTCCGAAATCGACGACTTGCTCCGCTCCGCGTCGGAACCCATCTCCCTGCCAGATTCCTTCCGGCGGGGGGTTTGGCAGCGGATCGAAGCGGCGGAGCTCGCGCGCCCGAGCGCGGCCGAGTGGCTCCGCGCTCCCTTGCGCTGGCTGCTGCAACCCTGGGCCGGCGCAGTCAGTGTGGCCGCGGCGGTGGCGATCGGCCTCGGGCTTGGCGCGATTTTCCCGTCCGGATCGCGTGATGCGGAGGCGAACTACTTCCGCTCGATCAATCCCTTCGAAACCCACGAGGCCCGATGAGAAAGGCCGTTTTAATCGCCCTGCTCTCCCTTGTGGCGGGCATTTTGTCCTTCCAAGGCATGCGGGGCTGTCGCCCGGACCTGGCGAAAGACGTGCTGTTGGATGACATGCCCGAGCTCGCCTGGCTACGTCAGGACCTGAAGCTCAGCGAAGAACAATTCCGCCGCGTCGCGGAGCTGCACGAACGCTACCGACCGCAATGCGTCGACATGTGCCAGCGCATCGCGACCGCCCGCGGCCGGGTCGATGCCTTGCTTCGCGGCGGCCACGGCGTCACGCCAGAACTGGAGGTGGCCATGCACGAACTCGCCCGCGTGCGCGCGGACTGCCGCTTGGCCATGCTTCGCCATCTTTATGAAACGGCTGCCATGCTCGATGACCGCCAGGCAGCCCGTTACTTGCAAGCCTTGTTGCCCCACGTGGCCGAATCCGGTTCGGCCGCGGAGGCAGGCCACCCGCATTGAACGGCTGCGCCATGGAGACTCCGGACACTGAACTGATGGCCCGGCTCGCGGCGGGCGACGACCTCGCGCTGAACACCCTGATGCAGCGCTGGGGCGACCGCGTCACCGCGTTCCTGCTGCGGACGACCGGGCGTCGCGAAGTCGCGCTCGATCTCGCCCAAGAAGCGTTCGTGAAACTCTACCGAGCACGCGATCGCTACCGGCCGACGGCGAATTTTAGCACGTATCTGTTCGCCATCGCCTCGAATCTCGCTCGCAATCACGCGCGCTGGCAGGCCCGCCATCCGACGGTCTCGCTCGACGACGAGGGCTTTCACAATTCGCCGCGCGAGGCGATGGACCCGCAGGATACTCCCGATGCCTCGGCCTTGGCGCGGGAAAAACTTTGTGCCGTCCGGGAGGCGTTCGCCGCCCTGCCATCCGACATACGTGAACCCATGACCCTGCTGGTCCACGAAGGCATGAGCTACGCCGACATCGCGAGTGTGCTCGGCTGCAGCGTGAAGGCGGTCGAAAACCGGATCTACCGCGCGAGGCAAGTCCTGCGCGAACGTCTGGCCGGGTTGCGCGCCTGATGCCGTCAGGGATTCATTCCCTCATCCAGCATGCGGATCGCCAACTCGTGGAGCGTAGCGCAAAAGTCCTTGGCTGACTCCGGAATGGAGGAAAGGTTCATGAGTGAGAGGTTGAGGCCGGTTGCTTGATTAAGGCTTTAAACGCGATGTTCCAAGGTTCTTTCGGTGGAGCCGCTTGATGATCCATGAGTTGCGTTGAGGGCGCGATGCCTGATAGAATACGGGTTGCTCGCTTCACATTCTGCATGCGACGGATGTCGAAAACGGGCGCAACCACAAAGAACCCTGCCATGAAATCGTTATTCCGAACTCTGCTGGTCGTTGCCGTTTCCGCTGGCTTCGCCTCCACTGCCTCCGCCGAACCACGGTCGAAAGGCACCGGAACGTTCAAGTCCGCGAGCACCGCCGAAGAAATTCAAAAGCTGAAGAAAGGGGATCGCTACGCCTTGGTGTGCACGAAGTGCAAATCCATCACCGTCAAGGAGGTGGCCGACGAGAAGGAGGTCGCGGCCCTCTGTCACAACGGCGGAACCGTCCACTGCGATTCCTGCAAAAAAGACTACACCGTCAAAACGCTTGGACCTCGCAGCAAAGGCGGCAGCACCGTCACCGAAGTGACGATTGTGAACGCCGAAGGCAAGACCTGCATGTTCGTGGTGCCGATGCAATGATCGGTCTTGGGGCTGATGTCGCGGGGCCAGGTCACTCCGCGACATCGCCGAATCCCGCGTGGTGGCGCGTTTCCACGCAAGGCAAAACGCCGGCGCTTTGTCCGTCAGTGCCGAAAGGCTCTTTGCACCGTGGACTGCCACATTAGGCCGCGGGCAGCAGGCCGGCGTCCTTGGCTTCCTGGCAGCGCAGGCAGAGCGAGGCGGACGGTTTGGCGCGCAGGCGTTCCAGCGGGATAGTTTGCCCGCAGTGCGCGCACCGGTCGTAGGTCCCTTCGTCCAGCCGCTGCAGCGCGAAGTCGATTTTCCGCAACAGCAGGCTGTGGTCGCCGATGATGCGTTCCTCGACCAGGCGGTGGCTGACCCGCGCGGCCTCGTCCACCACGTCCTGCGGGCTGCGGTCCTCGTTCGGGTCGGACAATCCGCCGTGGGCGGCCATTTCGGCGATCACGTGCTCCCGCTGCTCGCGCAGTTGGGCCCGGAATTCATCGATCTGTTTCTTGTCCATAGCCTGTTAACATAGCGCGTTTGCGGCGATCCGCCTCCGGATTTCTTGCGGAAATCCCCGCGTCACGCGCGATGGCTGCTAGAGACGCCTTGCCGGGAGCGCGAAACGTGGTTGCTTGTGAAAGAAGTGGTCGCAAGCATCCCATCGCCGGGCCGGTTCCGCCGGGGAGTCTCGGGCGCGCTGGCGCTGTGGCTGGCGCTGTGCGGCGGCCTGCGGGCGGGGGAAATCGACGCCGTCACCTTCGACGCCGAGCCGGGCCGGATCTATCTGCCGCTGGACGAGGCCGCGCGCGAGCTCGGCTGGACGGTGCGGCGGGACGAACTCGGCGGGCTGTGGCTGAACGAACGTCCGGTCGCCCGTGCCGCGATCCGCCGGCTGCTCGACACCACCGCGCTGGTCGCGACCGAGGCCTTGGAGCGGGCCGGGGCGGTGCCCGCGCCGGACACGGCGGGAAAAGCGGAATGGCTGGGCGAACACGGGCGGGTGAGCGCGCGGGTCGGGCCGAAGCGCGTCGTCGTCAGCCTGCGCGAGCAGCGGCTGCGGGCGTGGCAGGGCGGCCGGCTGGTTCTGTTTTGCCGGATCAGCTCGGGCCGCCGCGGTGCCACGCCTCCGGGCGAGTTCGTCGCCGGCCCCTACAAGGCACGGATGCACCGCTCCAGCCGCTACCACAACGCGCCGATGCCGTGGAGCGTCCAGGTCAATGGCCACGTGTTCATCCACGGCTTCACCTCGGTGCCGCGCTACCCGGCGTCGCACGGCTGCATCCGCCTGCCGCTCGACGAGGGCAATCCGGCACGGTTTTTCTACGAATGGATCGACCGCGGCACGCCGGTGACGGTCACGCGCGAGTGAGCCGCTCAGCCGGCCGCATCCAGCAGCCGGCTGACCTCCTCGTCGGTCGTTTGCGAAAAGTCCTCATACCAACAGCCGACCGCGGAGAACGGCGCGGGCGTCGAGACCACCACCACCTCGTCGGCCTCGTCCGCCAGCCGCTCGACGGTGTCCGGCGGCGCGACCGGCGCGGCCACCACGATCCGCGCGGCGCGCCGCTGCCGCAGCAGCCGGACGGCGGCGAGCATGGTGGCACCGGTCGCGATGCCGTCGTCGATCACCAGCACGGTCCGGTCCGTCACCTCGGCCTGCGGGCGGCCGCCGCGGTAGAGCGCGTCACGCCGCGCCAGCTCGCGGGTTTCCCGCCGGATCACGGCATCGACCGCCGCGTCGGAAAGCCGGAGGTCGGCGAGCAGCTCGTCGTTCATCACGATCGTGCCGTCGCCGGCGATCGCGCCCATCGCCGTTTCCTCCATGCCGGGGATGCCGAGCTTGCGGACCAGCAGCAGGTCGAACGGCCGGCCGAGCGCGCGGGCGACCTCCGCGGCCACCGGCACCCCGCCGCGCGGCAGGGCGAGGATAACCAAGCCGGGATCGGCGGCGAAGCGGGCGAGCCGCGCGCCGAGTTCGCGGCCGGCTTCCTGTCGGTCGAGGAAACGGCGGACGGAAGATGGGCTCATGGTTCACCCTAGCGCGGGATGGCGGACGGGAAAACGCTCCCGTCACACGCAGATCTTTGATTTTGGCGCCGCCGGGAGTAAAAACGGACCGTAAGCTCCTCCCATGACCATCGCGCTCGGTTCCGATCACGCGGGATTCCGCTACAAGCAGCTCATCCTCGAACACCTGCGTACCGCAGGGCACGAGGTGGCGGATTTCGGCACCCATTCCGAAACCCCGGTCGACTACCCGGACTTCGTCCGGCCGGTCGCGGAAGCCGTCGCCGGCGGTTTATTCGACCGCGGCATCGTGCTCGGCGGCTCGGGCAACGGTGAGGCGATGGCGGCCAACCGCGTGCATGGCGCGCGCTGCGGCCTGTGCTGGAACGTCGAGTCCGCCCGCCTCGCCCGCCAGCACAACGACGCCAACGTGTTGTCCCTCGGCGAGCGGATGATGGATGCGGCGTTGGCGCTGGAGATCGTCAACGTCTTCCTCGCCACCGGATTCGAAGGCGGCCGGCACTTGAACCGCATCCGCAAGCTGGAGGATTGAAGAAGTTGATGGCAAGAGGCCGGGATTGGCTTGGCTCCCAGCCGCCCCCTCACCCTCCGTGGCAGCAGCTCGGCAAGGCCGGGGCCGCGGGTTCCCGCTCCGACCGGAATGGCAGCGTGTCGTGCAAGCGCCACGCCATTACCAGCGCGGCCACCAGCGCCAGGCCGCGTTGGATGCGGGCGAGCGCCTTGGGCGTGAGCCGCAGACGCATGCGGTGGAACTGGTGCTGCGCCGCCCACAGCAAGGGCACCGTGCCCAGCCCGAAGGCCAGCGCGGTTTCCGCCCCGCGGGCGGGCGAACCGGAAGCCATCAGCGCGAGGAACACAGCGTAAAGCGGACCGCAGGGCAGGAACGGGGTGAGCAGTCCGGTGAGCGCGGCACCGGTCGTCGCCGGCAGCGTCCGGGCTTTCAGCCGCGCCCGCGCGGTGAACCGCAGCAGGAACGCCGGCTTGGGGATTTTTTTCTCAAGCCCGGTCGCCAGCAGCAGCAGCGCCAGCACCAGCGCCCAAGGCAGCAGCACCGCGGGCGAATGGAAGAACCAGCCGAGCGGTTCCTTGCCCAGAGCGCCGCAGATTGCGCCGACGACGGTGTACGCCGCGAGCCGTCCGCCGTGGTAGACGCAGGCCGCGGCCAGCCGTTCGCCCTCGCTTTTGGCGAACATGCCGACGCCGCAGGCCAGCGGTCCGCACATGCCCGCGCAGTGCAGGCTCGTCGCGAGCCCGGTCAGCAGCGCGCCGGCAAGGGTGAGATCCATGGCGGAATGAGGATCGAATGAAGAATCAGCGGCCGCCGATCTCGATCTTTTCCGGCGCGCTTTTCACCGCGATGGTGATGAGCGTGCTCCAGGCGCCGAGCAACAGGACGAAGGCGAACACCACGAGCAGCCAGGGGTGGCGGCCGAGGAAACCGGGGCGAGATTCGGGAACGGACATGGCGGTTATCAGGGGTTGAGGGAGGCGGGATCGGGACCGAGGAAACGCATCTTGTGGCGCAGCACCACGTCGCCCGGCTCGGCGCGGACTTCGATGACCAAGCCGGTCGGCCCGCGGTAGGCCGCGACGGGTGCGATCACGATGGCCGGGCGGGTCAGCTCGCCCAATGGCGGGACCTCCACCGGCGTGTCCGCGCCGCTCAGCGAGTAGCCGGCCGGCGCGTCCACCAGCCGCAGCGTGTAGCTCGCGGTCTGGTTGCGCTTGTTGTGGAAACGCAGCTGGTAGTGGTTTCGAACCGCCGAGGCGTCGGAATAAAACGCCGCGCCGCGCATGCGGGAAAAGTCCGCCGAATAGGGACGGGCGTGACGCCAGCCTGCGACGCCGAAAGCCGCCAGCCCGAGCAAACCGAGCACGGTGTAGGCGACCACCCGCGGCCGCAGCCAGCGGCGCGGCTTGCCGTTCAGCCCGTTGAGCGAGTCGTAGCGGATCAGCCCTTTCGGCCGGCCGATTTTCGTCATCACCGAGTCGCAGGCGTCGATGCACGCGGTGCAGCCGATGCACTCCATCTGCAGGCCGTTGCGGATGTCGATCCCGGTCGGGCAGACGTTGACGCAGCGGAAGCAATCGATGCAGTCGCCGGTCGTCTTGCCCTTCGCCCCGCGCGGTTCGCCGCGGTTCTCGTCGTAGCCGACGATCAACGTGTCGTCGTCCGTGAGCGCGCTCTGCAAACGGCCGTACGGGCACATCACGATGCAGAACTGTTCGCGGAACCAGCCGAAGCAAAACCACAGCGTCAGCGTCAGGCACGCGACGATGCCGAACTCGGTCGCATGCGCCAGCGGGCCTTCCTGGATGTTCTCGTAGAGCCGCGGGACCGAGATGAAATACGACAAGAAAACGTGCGCGATCAACGCGGAGCTCAACATGTAGAGCGATTGCTTCGCGCCGCGGCGCAGGATCTTGCCTGCCGTCCACGGCGCGGCGGCCAGTTTCCGCCGGGCGACCGCGTCGCCTTCGATCAGGCGCTCGATCCGACGGTAAACGTGGTCGAGGAACACGGTGTAGGGACACGCCCAGCCGCACCACACGCGACCGAGCAAGGAGGTGACGAAGAACAGAGTGAAGCCCAGCCCGGAGATGCCGAAGAACATCACCCACAGGTCCTGCGGCACCAGCGTGAGGCCGAACACGTGGAACCGCCGCTGCGCGACATCGAAGAACAGCGCCGGTTTGCCATTCACCGGGATCCACGGCAGTGCGGCGTAAATGGCGATCAACAGCGCGCCCGCCACGCGGCGCAGCGACGCCCAGCGGCCGCGCACATCCGCCGGATAGAGGAACACGCGGGAACCGTCGCGACCGATCGTCGTGACGGAATCCAGATCGGGCGAACGGCGGTCGGACGGCGGTTGGCTCATGCGGGCGAACGGAGAGACTATGCGTTCCCGCATCGGCCCACAACTTCGCGCCAATTTGCGGAAACCGCGCAAATCCTCGCCCCGGTCAGCCCAGCAGCCAGCGGATCGCCTCGGCCGCCGTGTAGGAATCGCGGCCCGCGGGAAGCATTTCGACGACGCGGTTCACCTCGTCGCCGCAGGTGACCAGCGGTGGCTCGACCGCGCCGTTCGCCCGCACCTGGCCGAGGCCGATCGCCGCGGTGAGCGAGTTGCACAGGCAGACGCGGCCGGCGGTTTGCGCGGGATCGCCGCCTTTCGCCGTATAGACATCGACCGATTCGGCCGGGCAACGGAAGCCGAGGCTGCCATCGTCCTTGCGGTAGGCCTCGCGCAGGAATCCGAGGTCGCAAACGCGCTCGCGCCGGGCGTAAACCTCCGGCTCGGACACGCTGCCTTCCATCGCCGCGATCTTGAACGGGAATCCGGTCGGCGAGGCGAGGGCGTCGGTGCGCACGTCGAGTTCGCCGCGCCGCACCTTGCCCAGCACCCGGGCCTTGAGCGCGGGGTCGAAGCCGGATTCGTCGCACAGCGCGAAGGCGGTGCCGACCTGGATGCCGTGCGCGCCCAGCGCCCGCGCCTCGGCCAGCCCGCCCGGCCGGCCGTAGCCGCCGGCGAGCCAGAACGGCAGGCCGAGCGCGCGGAATTTCGCCGGATCGATCGCGTCGCGCGGACCGTAGATCGGTTCGCCCTTTTCATCGAGCTTCACGCCGCCGCGCGGCGGCGCGTTGTGGCCGCCGGCGACCGGAGCCTCGACGACGAAGCCGTCGACCCGGCCGTTCGCCTTGCGCCTCAGGTTGTCCGCCAGCACCGGCGAGGAGACGATGGCGAGGAACAGCGGACGAGCCAGCGCGCCCGCCCGGCCGACGGAAAACTCCGCTGGGTCGAACTCGATCTTCGCCGGATCGCCCTCGCCCGTCACATCGAGCCGCATTTCCGCCGCCTGACCGGCGGCGAAGTGGTCGAGCACGCCGGGGATCTGGCGCGGGATGCCCGCGCCCATCAGCACCGCGTCGACGCCCGCCAGCATCGCGCCGTAGAGCGCCAGCAGCGTCGGCGTCTGGATCTTTTCCAACAAATTGAGCCCCACCTTGCCGCCGTGGCCTTCCTTCGCCAGATGCACGGCGGCGAAGTTCGACGCGACCACCAGCTCGCGGGTTGCCGACGACGGCCGGTCGCCGATGATCGACACCGGTTTGAACGGCTGGCCCGGCTCCTTGCCGCCGGCTATGAAATACCGTTTCACGATCCGCTCCGCCATTTCGGGAAACGGAAACGCCGCCAGCGCCCGGCGCAGGTGGCCGCCGAGATCGCCGAGCTGCAGACCGCGCGCGAGCATCAGATCGAGCGCCGTTCCGGAAACCACCCCGAGCTGGCCTTCCCGCGACACCGCGCGGGCAAGCTGCCACCCCGACACCCCCACCCCCATGCCGCCCTGGATCAGGGCGGGCAAACGGGATGCGGCCGATTCAAGTACGGCGTCTTCTTTCATCGATTCCCCGCGTGATGGCCCCCGTGTTCCACAGGGGCCAGCCAAAAGCCGCGTCGCGCAATCGCCGCGCAGCTTTTCACACATCCGTCCCAGCCATCGCCCGGGCGACCGGGAACAATACCGAATTTTCCAGATGGATGTGACGGTGCAGATCGGTTTCCAGCTCTTCCAACCCGGCGAACAACGCCCGGTAGGTGTTGCATGCCTCGGGCGGCGGGGTGAAGCCGTTTGTCAGCGCGCGCAGCTTCGCCAGCGCCGCGCCGGCGTCATCGTGCTCGTGCAGCATGCAGTGGATCGCTCCGTCCACCGGCATCGCCGCGGCCTCGCCCCGGCTCATCATGTCGATCGCCGGGAAAAGCACCTGCTCTTCCTTCATCAGGTGCTCGGCGAGTTCCTCCGCCAGCGCCTGAAACACGTCGAAAACGTCGAGCAGCGACGGCGTGTGGCCGCCGTGGACCTGGGCGACCCGCGCCGCCATCGCGTGCAGCCGCGGCAATTCGCGGCGAAGGTATTCGTGATGGGTGTCCACGATGTACTTCGCCAGCTCGGCCGCGGGCAGCTCCGCCGGATTCGAGCCGTCCCCGACCGGACCGCGTTCGACCGCTTCCAGCTGTTCGATCACCGCCTCGGCGGAGACCACCTTGCGCTCGCAGGCTTCGCGCAGCGTGCGCCCGCCTTGGCAGCAGAAATCGATGCCGAACGATTGGAAGACCCGCGACTGCGAGGGCTTCGCAGCCACGATTTCCCCCACCGTCCGGTCCAACCACGGCGTTCCCGCCGGCGAAAACATGATTGTTGCGTGACTCATAACGCCACCACCCTGACCGGCCCGGCGGATTATTAAAGAATTTATTTTCGTTAATTAAGACAAACCCCCAGCATTCCTCCGTTCCACCACCCGTTCTTCACCCGAAATCCCATGAAACTCGCTGATTCCACCGGCAAAAAAGCCGCCCGAGCACCCCGCGGTCTCGCCTTCGCACCGCATTTCGCCCATCCCGAGGTTTCGCCCTTCGACGAAATCGAGTGGGACCGCCGCACCGCCGAGATCACCGACGACGCCGGCAAGGCGATGTTCCGCCAGGAAAACGTCGAGGTGCCGCGCGCATGGAGCGAACTCGCCACCAAGATCGCCGTTTCCAAATACTTCTACGGTGACGCCTCGCTCGGCGACGACCCGCGCACCGGCGGCCGCGAACACTCGGTCCGCCAGCTCATCCACCGCGTCAGCCGCACGATCACCGACTGGGGCCTCGCCGACGGCTACTTCGCCGATGAAACCAGCGCGGAAGCCTTCTACCGCGACCTCACCTGGCTCTGCCTCCACCAGTACGGCGCCTTCAATTCGCCCGTCTGGTTCAACGTCGGGCTGTTCCACCAATACGGCGTCGGCGAGAACGGCGGCGAGGGCAACTGGCACTGGGATCCCGCCGCCAACGAAGCGCGCCGAGCGTCCACCCAATACGAATACCCGCAGGCCAGCGCCTGCTTCATCCAGGGCGTGAAGGACAACATGGAGGACATTATGCGCCTCGCCCACGCCGAGGCGATGCTCTTCAAATACGGCTCCGGCACCGGTTCGGACCTCTCCACCCTGCGCTCCAGCCGCGAAAAACTCTCCGGCGGCGGCCGCCCGTCCGGCCCGCTTTCCTTCCTCCGCATCTACGACCAGGTCGCCAACGCGGTGAAGTCCGGCGGCAAGACGCGCCGCGCCGCGAAGATGAACACGCTCAAGGATTGGCACCCCGACATCGAGGAGTTCATCGAAGCCAAAACGATCGAGGAAAAGAAAGCCTGGGCGCTGATCGAGCAGGGCTACGACGGCAGCTACAACGGCGACGCCTACGGCTCGGTGATGTTCCAGAACGAAAACCTCTCGGTGCGCGCCAGCGACGCCTTCATGCAGGCCGCGGTCGATACCGACGACTGGTGGACGCGCCGCGTGACCGACGGCGAACCCTGCGAGAAGAAGAACGCCCGCGAATTGCTGCGGAAAATTTCCCTCGGCACCTGGACCTGTGGCGACCCCGGCATGCAGTTCGATACCACCATCGACACCTGGCACACCTGCAAGGGCAGCGGCCGCCAGCACTCGACCAATCCCTGCTCGGAATACCTCTTCCTCAACGACACCGCCTGCAACCTCGCCTCGCTCAACCTGGTTCGCTTCCAGAAGACCGACGGATCGTTCGACACCGACCGCTTCCAGGCCGCGGTCCGCCTGTTCATCGTCGCCCAGGAAATCCTCGTCGACCGCGCCAGCTACCCGACCAAACCGATCGCGGAAAACTCCCACGCCTTCCGTACGTTGGGCCTCGGCTACGCCAACCTCGGTGCGCTCATCATGAGCCGCGGCCACGGCTACGACACCGACGAAGGCCGCGACCTCGCAGCCGCCATCACCGCGCTGATGACCGGTCACGCCTATGAGGTCAGCACCGAGCTCGCCGCCGCCAAGGGACCCTTCCCGTCCTACCGCGACGCCCGCTACGGCGACGTCACCGATCCGCCGGCACCGTCGAACGAGCCGTCGATGCTCGAAGTCATCGAGCGCCACCGCGACCACGCCCGCCGACTTTCCACCGAGGGCGATCCCGCCCCGATCGTCGAAGCCGCCCGCGACGCCTGGGATCGCTCGCTCGACCTCGGCAGGAAACACGGCTTCCGCAACGCCCAGGTCACCGTGCTCGCGCCCACCGGCACGATCGGTTTCCTGATGGATTGCGACACCACCGGCATCGAACCCGACATCGCGCTGGTGAAATACAAGCTGCTCACCGGTGGCGGGATGTTGAAAATCGTCAACCGCACCGTCGCCCCGGCGCTCGAACGCCTCGGCTACTCCGGCGACCAGATCGCGTCGATCCTCCACCACATCGAGCAGTGGGACACGATCGAGGACGTCGCCGACGAGCAAACCGGCCAGCTCATTGCCAGCGGACTCAAGCCGGCCCATTTGCCCGTCTTCGACTGCGCCTTCAAACCTTACAATGGCAGCCGCAGTCTCCATTACCGCGGCCACCTCCGCATGATGGCCGCCGCCCAGCCGTTCCTCAGCGGCGCGATTTCCAAAACCGTCAACCTGCCGGAAAGCGCGACCGTCGAGGACATCATGCAGACCTACATCGAGGCCTGGCAGCTCGGCTTGAAAGCGGTCGCGATCTACCGCGACGGCTCGAAGCGCAGCGCCCCGCTCAACACGAAGAAGACCACCGGCATGGGCGGCGAGGAAACCCCGCCCGCCGACATTCTCGCCGGCCAGATCGCCGACCTCGCCCGCGAGAACGAGGAGCTGCGCAAGCGCCTCGAAATCCCGATCCGCCGGCCGCTGACCGACACCCGCATGTCGCTCACCCACAAGTTCGAGATCGCCGGCCACAAGGGCTACCTCACCGTCGGCCTCTACCCCGACAACCAGCCGGGCGAGATCTTCATCCAGATGTCGAAGGAAGGCAGCACCATCGGCGGCCTGATGGACACGGTGGCGACCCTCACCTCGATCGCCCTGCAATACGGCGTGCCGCTGGAGCAGCTGGTGAACAAGTTCGCGTACCAGCGCTTCGAGCCGAGCGGCTTCACCAAAAACCCGGACATCCGCACCGCCTTCAGCATCACCGACTACGTGTTCCGTTGGCTCGGCTGCGAGTTCATTCAGGGCTATCGCCAGGCTACCTCGCCCGACCACGGCCAAGGCGAGCTGCCGATGCCGGAAGTCGCCGCAATGGAGCAAACGGTGCTCAACCGACCGGTGCGTGAACTCAGCGTGGAAGGCGGTGCCGGCGGCCAGGCCCGCGTCAAACGCGCGCTCGATACCACTTACATGGGCATTATCTGCTCGCACTGCGGCTCGGACAAAGTCATCCGCGCCGGTGCCTGCGGCGTCTGCACCCAGTGCGGCACGAGCCAAGGGTGCAGCTGAATCGGCTGGCACAAATGGCACGAAATTCGGCGTTTCGTGCCATTTTCTTGCCTAATTCGCCGAATTACTTGCCATTTTTCGGATTTCGTGCCATTTTTCCGCCATGGATCGTAGCGCGAAACTCGACTGGCTGCTTCCCTTTCAGGCGAAACCGGAACTCGGTGCGCTCGATTATGAAGTGGCATTCGAGCCGCGTTTGCCGCGCCGGACGGCGATCAACCGGTTGAATCGCCTGCGCGAGCTCGGCTGGATCCACCGCACGGGCGAAACGCGGGCGACGGTTTACCACCTGACCGAAGCGGGCCGCGCTCGCTTGTCGGGCGAACGGCCGGAGGGAACCCCAATGCTGCGGGAGGAACCGGCGGTTTACCGGACGGAGGACGTTTCCCATTCGATCAAACAGCAACTGCGCCGCCCGGTGTTCGAGCGGCAGCCGGTGGGCTACCGGCGGGAGTTCCTCGACGCCTACCGTCCGAACGAGTCGTTCTACCTACCGGAGGAAACGCGACGGAAGCTGATGGCCACCGGCAGCCAGCCGGGGCTCGCGGGCGATGAGGCGGGAACCTACGCGCGCCACGTTTGCCAGCGCCTGCTGATCGACCTATCGTGGAATTCCAGCCGACTGGAGGGCAACACGTATTCGCTGTTGGAAACCGAGCAACTGCTGCAATCGAGCCACGGCGGCGACGCGCTGTCGCGCGAGGCGGTGATGATCCTCAACCACAAAGCGGCGATCGAATTCCTGCTGGAGTCCGCCGCCGAGGCGGCCTTTGACCGCCGGACGATCCTCAACCTGCACGCCCTGCTCACCACCGACCTGCTGCGCAGCGCGAGCTACGAGGGCGCGCTGCGCACCGATCCGGTGGCGATCGGCAGGTCCGCCTACCTACCGCTGGCGATCCCGGCGCTGATCGAGACGATCTTCGACCAGATCCTCGCGAAGGCGCGGGCGATCCGCGACCCGTTCGAGCAGGCGTTTTTCGCCATGGTCCACCTGCCCTACCTGCAGCCGTTCATCGACGGCAACAAGCGGGTGTCACGCCTCGCGGCGAACCTGCCGTTCTTCCAGCGCAACCTCGCTCCGCTGTCGTTCACCGGCGTCGCCGAAAAGGACTACACCGACGCGGTGCTGGCGGTTTACGAGCTGAACGAGGTTTCGCTGCTGCGCGAGGTGTTCGAGCAGGCCTACGAACGTTCCGCCCAGCGCTACACCGTGATTCGTGGCGTGATGGGCGAGCCTGACACGTTCCGTGTGCGCTACCGCGAGGCCATCAACGGCCAGGTCGGCGAGATCATCCGCGCGAAGCTCGACCGCCGCCAAGCCGCCGCCCGTCTGCGCGCGTGGGCCGAGGACTCGGTGATCGAGGCCGACCGCCGGAAGTTCATCGCCGCCGCCGAGGAATCGCTTTCCGGATTGCACGAAGGCAACTTCGCCCGCTACCGCGTCCGCCCGTCCGAGTTCGAGGCGTGGATGCAGGTCTGGAACCGACCCCGGTGAGGGAACGCGGGCCTCCTTTTCCCGGCCATGACGACGACGAAGCCGACGGCATCGTGCCGACCGTGCAATCCACTCGCGCGACTGCGCTAGATCACGCCCATCAGGATCAAGACGATGAGAATGATGATGAGCAATCCGAGGCCCCCAGTGGGAGCGTAGCCCCAGCTTCTGCTGTGGCCCCAAGTCGGAAGCACGCCGACCAAGGCGAGGATCAGGATGATGAGAAGTATGGTTCCAATGGACATAACATCATGGCGGTAATGGTTTTACGGCGGAGGCAATCCACCGTACACCATACCCCTGCTTTCCACCGACTCAAGCTCACTCGTCGTCCGGGTCCTTCTGGAAGAACCGCCGGGCGTGCCAGAGCGCCCATAGCAGCGCGCCGGCGGCCCACGACCAAGCGGCGTAGCCGTAGTGCGAGATCATCACGCGCGGCAGGAAGTCGGCCGAGACGCGGGTGAGCGAGGCAAGCACGATGGCGAATACGATGCCGCGGGCGATCCACGACCGGCGGGCGAAGCGGGCGACGTCGCCGCTGTGACCGAACAACACGCGGCTGCCGGCGATCAGGCAGACGAGGCCGAAGCCACCGACGAACATCAGGTGATCGAGCGCGATGTGGCGGGCGAACAGAAACGCCGGAGCGACCAGGCCGGCGAGAGCGAACGGCAGGCACCAGACGCGCAGCGCGTTGGCCAGCGTGCCGGCGGGCGGCGCGCCCTTCGGCCGCCTCCAGCGGACGTGCGCCAGGGAGAAGGCGAACGCCGCGGCGCGCAGCAGCTGGCCGACGGCGGCATTGAGCCAGATCTCCACCGCGAAGCTGGCGAGCAGCACGACGGCGGCGAGACCCATGCCGCGCAAGGAGCGGCGGGTGGACGCGGGCGAATCGGGCTCGCCGAAGTTACCGCCGAGCAGGCGCGGGAACAGGAAGATGCCCACGCCCATGATCGGCCCGAGCAGGAAGCCCTGATAGAGCAACAGTCCGGCGAGCCGGTAGAGCTCCGGCACGGCGAACCACCGCGGGTTGAGCCACAGCACGGTGCCGGCGATGCCGCAGAGCAGGCCGGTGGCGGCGAGCAGCATCGCGGGTGGCGGCCAGTCTTTGCGGAAGCGCGCGAGCCGGACGCCGAGCGCGAGAGTGAAGGAAACGAGCAGGACGAGGAACAGCCGGTCGCCCCACACCGTTTTCCCGCACAGGTGGCAGACGCCGTTGGCGAGATGGAGCAGGAAGAACGCCGCCAGCTCGCACGGCTTCAGCCGCGGGGCCGAGAGCATCCGCGGCCCGGCGGTGCCGAGGAAGCCGATGACGAAGCCGCCGCCGAACGCCTCGATCATCACCCGCGCGTGACTGATGCTCGGATAGAACGGGAAATGGCCGGTGAAAAACAGCGGCCACATCGCGACGCCCGCGATGCTGAACAGCGAGGCGCTGAGGAAAAACAGGCGATAGGGCTCGCTGCCGAGCCAGACGAGCGTGCGGGTGGCGGGACGCGACCGGCGCTTGGCGTGTTTGCAGGCTGGGAAACTCATGGAGCGGTGGATGTTCATCCGGATCAAAGGTTGCGGGGCGTACGACCGTGCCTCGCGGGAGAGCCGCCCCACGCGGGGCAGCCCTCCCGGCACAACAACCGAAAACTGTCGCATCAAGCGGGACTCCGCTAGGGCACCGCGATTTCGTTATCCGACAGATAGCAACCGGGGTCGGAGCCCCAGATGTGGCCGTTGACCGCCGCCGCGCGGGTGCGAAAACCGCCGCCGCAGAGGTCGAGCCAGCGGCAGTCAGCGCAGCGGCCTTTCATCCGGATCTTGCGCTCGCCCGGGCTCAGCTGGCCAATCGAGCGGATCTCCGCCAGCTTCGCGGCGGAGGGCTCGTGCCTGCCTTCCCAGATTTCCGAGAAGGGCACGCGCTTGACGTTGCCGAGCACGACGTCCTGCCAGAACTGGTCGGGGTGGACGTTGCCCTGGGTGTCGATATTGGCGATGCCTCGTCCCGAGCTGTTCGCGCCGCCGCCGTTCCACCCGAGCAGCTGGCGGGCGGCCTCGAGGTTCGGGTGCCCTTCTCTCCCCATGCGCAGCAGGAGATACGGGCCGTCGGCCGGCTGCGTCACGGTGAGCAACTCGCGGTGGATACCGGCCTGATGCCATTTCTCGACGCGCGCGATCAGGGTGTCGAGCGCGTGGCGGGATTCGTCGGGCTGGAGAATCTGCAGCTCGCTGCCGCGGCCGGACGGCACGAGGTGATAGAAGCAAACGCGCTGGATTTCCTCCGCTTCGATGAAATCGAGGATGCGCTCGATGTCGGACACAGTGTGGCGGGTCAGCGTCAGGCGCAGGCCGGTCTTCTGGCCGACCTTGTGGCAGGTGCGGAAGCCGTTCACCGCCGCCTTGAACGCGCCGTCCTTGCCGCGGAAGCGGTCGTGCACGTCGCCGATGCCGTCGAGCGAGATCCCGACGTAGGCGACGTTGGCGGCCTTCAGCCTAGCGGCGGCCCCGGCGTCGATGAGCGTGCCGTTGGTCGAAATCGTCAGCTTCAGCCCGAGCTCGGAGGCGAGCTCGACGAGGTCGAAGAACCGCGGGTGGATCAGCGGTTCACCGCCGGACAACAGCAGCGACGGAACCTGGTAGGCCGCGAGGTCTTTGACCACTTCCTGCATCTGCTCCCAGTTGAGCTCGCCGGGGTAGCGCATCGCCATCGAGTCCGAATAGCAGTGGACGCAGCGCAGGTTGCAGGTGCGGGTGATGTTCCAGACGACGATGGGGCGGCGCGTGCGCGCGCTCGCGGCGGCGCCGTGGCCATGGCCGTAGCGGAGTCCATCGGCCGGTTGCTCGTGGCCGGTCCAGAGGCGGGTGAGGTTGATCATGGGTGCGTTTTGGGGGTGGAGGAAATTCAGGAGGCGACGGCCAGGTGCTGCGGCTGGTACGAGCAGGCGGGATCCTGGGCGAACGGATCGCCGGTGACGCCGTAGGCGCGGGCACGGGAGCCGCCGCAGATGTTGCGGAACTCGCAGCGGCCGCATTTGCCGCCGAGGGCGTCGGAATCGCGCAGGCTGACGAACAGCGGATGCTCACGGTAGATGACCGACGGGTCGGTCTGGCGGACGTTGCCGCAAACCAGCGGCAGGAAACCGCTCGGGCTGACGTCGCCGGTGTGGGAGATGAACATCACGCCGCGGCCGTCACGGATGCCGAGCGGCGTGCGCATGCCCTGCCGGCCCTTCGCCCCGCCTTTGCCGCGCTGCGCGAGCACCCGGCGGAAGTGGTGGCCCTCGGTCGTCTTGATCGCGAACGGCGCCTTGCCGACGAGGTCGGCCATTTGCTCGAACACCAGCTCCAGCATATCCGGGTCCGGCACGTCGGCGGCTCCGGCGCGACCGGTCGGTACCAGGACGAACACGCTCCACATCTCCGGCTGCCACTCGAACATCAGGTCGCGGAACGCCCGGAACTCGTGCAGATTCGAGGCGGTGAGCGTGGTGTTGATCTGCAGCGTAAGGCCGGCTTTGCGGGCGAGCTCGATCGCCTTCACCGTGCGATCGAAGGTGCCCGGCACGCCGCGGAAGGTGTCGTGGGTTTCCCGCGTCGCGCCGTCGAGGCTCAGGGAAAGGCGCTCGATGCCGGCCGCGCGGATCTTGTGGAAATCGTAGTTCACCAGCCGCGCGGTGGCCGATGGACTGAGGCCGACGCGCATGCCCGCGCCCGAGGCGCGCGCCGCGATATCGAGCACGTCCGGCCGCATCAGCGGATCGCCGCCGGTCAGGATCAACATCGGCGGGGCCAGCTCGGCGAGCTCGTCGACCAGCCGCAGCGCCTCATGCGGCATGAGTTCGGACGGATGCCGCTGGTGCTGGGCGACCGCCCGGCAGTGCGTGCAGGCGAGCGCGCAGGCCCGCGTCAGCTCCCAGAACACCAGAAACGGACGTTGGGCGAAGGGGTCGATCTCGGCGCGGATTTCGCGATGGGGCATGACGCTGGAATGAAACCGGTTCGCAGAAATATCCGCCACGCCCGCACGCTGATCCGCTGCGCGTATCCTGCTATCCGCCCGCGCACCGGGATTCCCGCATCGACTCAAACCCCCAACCCGCCGCACGCTTCCGCCGTGTTCTCCTACAGCAAACTGGCCCAGGCCGGAATCGCCGCCGTCAGCTACCTGGCGGCGGTCGCGCCCGAAGCGCGCCTGGCCGGCAGCGCGGAAATCGCCGAGGCGCGCGAGCTTTCGCGTCAGCTGGTCGCCAAGGTCCTCACCCTGTTGTCGCGCGCCGGCATCGTCGCCGGCACGCCCGGCCCGACCGGCGGCTACCGGCTCGCCCGCTCCGCCGGGCAGATCACGCTGCTCGACGTGGTGAAGGTGTTCGAAGACCCGGACGAGCGGGTGATGTGCCCGTTCGGCCCGAACTGGTGCGGCCACGGCCCGCAGTGCCCGCTGCACGACTCGCTGCTGGAAATGCACCAGCAGGTGCTCGACCGGCTGGCGGGCGAATCGTTCGCCCAGTTCGAACCGCCGGCGCGGTGAAACGGGACGTTTAAAAAACGAACGGGCGGTCCTCCGGAGAGAACCGCCCGCCGCCCTTGGGGGGGAGATTAGCGGGAAGCCGCCGAATTGGCGAAGTCCTCGGGGTTTTTGGAAATCAGAAACGAAACCACCTCCGCGATCTGCTTGGGCGAGAGCATCTGCCCCCACGCCTGCATTTTCGCGCCGTTGTGGCCGGCCGAATCCGGCGGCGTGCCCTTGTTGATCAGGTTGAAGATCTGCATCGGCTTGCCGCCGTATTTCCACTGGTGGTCGTTGAGCGGCAGACCCGGCAGCGGGATCTTGTTGCCGCTCACGCTCATCGTGGCGCTGAGGTCGGCGGCGTGGCAGGCGACGCAGTTGGTGGTGAAGGTGGCCTCGCCGGACGCGGTGATGACCGGGTCCTTCGCCCATTTTTCGATCAAGGTTTTGTCGTCGAGCGACGCCAGCGTGGTGGCCAGCTCGGCGTCCTTCTTCTCCTGCAGCACGGTGACGTTCCGGATGATCTTCTCCTGATCGGTGCGGAGCAGGCCGGTATAGTAATAGACGCCCCAGTAGCCGATGAAGAAGACGATGGCACCGTAGAAGGTGAACAGCCACCAGTTCGGCAGCTTCTGGTCGAATTCCTGGATGCCGTCGAACTCGTGCTCGCGGAGGACGATCTCGCCCTTCTTGCGGGCGTAGTTGCCGCGTTTGATTTCGGGATTCATGGCAAAGAGTGAAACGTGGGGAGTGATCAGTGATCCGTGGATGAGTCGTCGGCGAGGGGCAGCGCCCCCATGCGGTCTCGTTCGGCCGGCTTGAGGCGGATGGCGCGGATCGTGGTGATGAGGAACACGAGGAAGAGCACGCCGAAGGCGATCATCGGCACGATCGAGACCCAGTCTTCATGGACGATGCGTTTGAACATGAACGGCTGTGCGCGGGGTTATTCCTCGGTCTTCTCGGCCTGCCTGCGATGGAACTCGTCGATGCGGCCGCCGAGGTTGCGGTAGGAGTCCGGATCGAGCGGGCTGCCCTGCGGCGGCGTGTCCTTGTGGATCTCTCGGTAGGCGCCTAGCTTCTGGACGTAGGCGATCAGGGCGACGACCTGGCTTTCCGAGAAATGACGAACGAGTTCGCCGGAGCTCGCGCCCCGCATCGGCTCGTAGCTGACGGGCGAGGAGCCCTCGAACAACGAGCGGGAAATTTCCATCGCCTGGTCGCGCGCCTGCTGCTCGATCTCGTCCTTGCTCCACGCCGGGAACGGCACGCCGAGCTGGCGTTGCACCGCGATCTTGCCCGGCAGAGCCTTGAAGTCGGTCTTCTTCTCGAACAGGAACGCGTAGGGCGGCATGTTCGAGTCCTCGTTCGCCCAGCGCGGGTTGTAGAAGTGGAAGTAGTGCCACTTGTTGTCGCGCTTGCCGATGCGCATCGCCTTGGCGTCCTTGGCGAGCGGGCCGCCCTCGCGGGCGAGGTCCGGGCCGGTGCGCTTCGAGCCCCACTGGTACGGATGGTCGAAGAGCGACTCGCCGAGGTGCGAGAAGTCGTCCTTCATGCCGGCGCGGCCGTAGCGCATCACGTCCGGCATCAGCGTGCGGATCATCTGCGAGTGGCAGTTGTAGCAGCCTTCGCTGACGTAGATGTCGCGGCCGGCGAGTTCGAGCGGCGTGTAGAGCTCCTGGAGGCGACCTTCGATGTTCTTCTCGCGGTTGACGAGCAGCGACGGGACGATCTGCACGGTGCCGCCGATCGCCACGGCGACGAAGGTCAGCAGGGTGAACGGCAGGTAGTTGGCGAGCAGGCTTTCATGCCAGTTGTCCCAGCCGATCTGCGAGCGGCGGAACTCGCGCACCGCCTTGACCGTGAGGATGACGACGACCAGCAGCGCGGCCTTGTCGGCGTGCGGCGGCAGGAAGAACCAGAGAATGGAGAAGGCGACGCCGAGCACGCTGTAGGCGACCGGGTCGTTGCGGAAGGTCCAGCCCAGCGGCATGCGGTCGTGGTTTTTTTCCGGCACGATCACCTCCACGGTGTCGTCGGTCGCCTTGCCCGATCGCGCGGTCTTCCAGATGTTCACCGCGCACATGCCGAAGCCGATCAGGTAGAACGTGCCGCCGATCGAACGCAGGACGTATTCGATCTGGATGTTCTTCAGCGTCTCGACGAACTCGTATTTGAGCGTGGTGCCGCCCGGATTGACCTCGCTGAGCATCAGGCCCTGCGTGATGCCGGCGGTCCACATCGCGGCGACGTAGAGCAGGATGCCCACCAGGCCGATCCAGAAGTGCATGTTCGCCAACGAGGTCGACCACAGCTTGGTTTTCCAAAGCCGCGGGGCGAGCCAGTAGAACATGGCGGCGGCCATGAAGCCGTTCCAGCCGAGCGCACCGGCGTGGACGTGGCCGATGGTCCAGTCGGTGTAGTGCGAGAGCTCGTTGACGGCGCGGATCGAAAGCAACGGGCCCTCGAAGGTGGCCATGCCGTAGAACGTCAGCGCGGCGACGAAGAACTTGATCACCGGATCGGTGCGCAGTGTCGCCCACGCGCCGCGCAGGGTGAGCAGGCCGTTGAGCATGCCGCCCCAGGACGGCGCCCACAGCATCAGCGAGAACAACATGCCGAGCATCTGCAGCCAGCGCGGCAGCGAGGTGTTGAGCAGGTGGTGCGGACCGGCCCAGATGTAGATGAAAACGAGCGACCAGAAGTGGACGATCGACAGCCGGTAGCTGTAAACCGGGCGGTTCGCGGCCTTCGGCAGGAAGTAATACATGATGCCGAGGATCGGCGTGGTAAGAAAGAAGGCGACGGCGTTGTGGCCGTACCACCATTGCACCAGACCGTCCTGCAGGCCGCCGAAGATCGGATAGGAGTGGATCAGCGAGGTCGGGATCGAGAGGTGGTTGACGACGTAGAGCATCGTCACCGTCACGATCGTCGCGATGTAGAACCACAGCGCGACGTAGAGGCTCGGCTCGTTGCGCCGTGCCAGCGTGCGGAAGAAGTTGAGGGCGAACACCAGCCAGATCACGGCGACGCAGATGTCGATCGGCCAGATCAGCTCGGCGTATTCCTTGCCGCGGGTGAGGCCCGCGGGCAGCGTGATGGCGGCGGCGACGATGATGAGCTGCCAGCCCCAGAAGTGGATCTTCGACAGCAGATCGGACGCGGTTCGGCATTTGCACAATCGCTGCGTGGAATAATAGACGCCGGCGAACATCATGTTGCCGACGAACGCGAAGATCACCGCGTTGGTGTGCAGCGGCCGGAGGCGGCCGAAGGTGATGTATTGCAGACCTTCGCCCTTGAAGAGCCCGAAGGTGAGCGCCTCGAGGAACTTGCCGTTCATCTGCCACCACGAGAGCTGGGTGGCGGCGATCACGCCGACGAGCATTCCGACGATGCCCCAGACGATGGAGGCGATCATGAAATACCTGACGGACTTGTCGTCGTAGGTGATCGTGGTGGTTCGGGTGGGTGCTTGGGTCATGAGGAGAAGGGACGGCTCAGCGGGGGGGATCGTCGTCGAGCGGCAGCAGCGAGTCGCGCTCGGGCGAGCTGTGGCGGGAGCGGCGGAATTCGCCCGCGAAGCAAAACACGAAAATCCCGGCCAGGCAGGAGCTCACGAGGATGGTGAGGGCGATGACGTGCATGGGCGGAGCGGCGGCGAAAAGGGACACCAAAGGCCGGGCACGGTCGCCGCGTGGATTGTGGGAAAGTGCGCGGATCCTCTCATACGGCATCCGCGCGTTGCCACGCGGCCTGCCATTCCAAGTAGGTGTCACCAATCAATGAAGGGAGGCAACACTCGCTGAAACGGTCCGGGTTCAACAGCAGATGCAGCTCGCCGATGTCCTTCGGCGGCCGGCCCAGACCGGCGCGGAACACGGTCTCCAGCGAACGGCTCGCGTCGGCGGCCAACGGACCGTCGAGCACCGCGTGGCCACGGCGGGCGAGCGCTTTCAACACGCGGCGACGGATGGAATTCGGATCGGCGGAGAACATCCGGCCGCGCTCGTCGTCGAGCCCGAGCAGGCTGAGCTGGGCGGAATCGCGGGCGATCGCCTCGATCAGCTCCGGCGCGAACGCGATCCAGCGGCCCTCCGCCCCGTCGTCAAACTCGTTGAGATGCCGCGCCACCTCGGACGCCAGCGAGGCCGGCAAACCCTGCACGGGGTCGAGAATGATCGACGGCGCGAACACCAGCTTCGAGGCCGGAAGCCAGTGGTGGAAGTCGTTGAGAGTGCGGGCGAGCATGACGGACACGGTGGGAATTGGGCGACACCTTGACCCAAACGCCCCCGCCCCGCCTCGCGCCTGCTGGGGAATCATGCGCGGATTTTCGCATACTGGAGCGGATCACTCCGGTTTCCTCCCCGCCACCCGGCATTGATTCCCGCGCCATCCCGGCGCAACTTCTCTCCGATCGCGGGGTTTTTCCTCGTGAACCGCCTACGATCATGAAACGCCCGCCACTTCCCGAAGACGAATCCTGGGAATCGGACGCCGTGTGGAAGCTGCTCGACGCCGCTCCGCCCGCCTCCGCCGGCCCGCGGTTCGCCGATGACGTGCTGCGCGCGGTGAAGCTCGCCGAGCCCGCCAAACCGTGGTGGAAGCGCCTGTTCGCCCCCCTCCCCGTGGCCGGTCTGGCCGCGTCGGCCGCCGCCGTGGCCCTCGCCCTGCACGCACTCGCCCCCGCCCCGCCGACGCTCGCGCCCGTCGCCAAGACGGCCGCCGCCACGACCACCGATACCTTCGCCGACGTCCAGGAAGCCGCCGACGCGGAAGCCCTGATCGCCGCCGCCGACCACCTCGACCAGTTCAGCGACAACGAACTGGCCAGCTTGGTCGGGTTCTGAGGCCACCAGCGGCGCGACCAAAGGGCTCCGTTCTACGTGGCAAGCCGCCTCATACGTGCATTTTTCTACGGACGAGCGCGGCGGATCGATCCTAGCCTGCGCGCGTGCCGGGAGGACTGATTTTCGATCTGGATGGGACCTTGGTGGATTCGCTGCAGGGCATCGCTGCGGCGCTGAACCGCGCTTTGGCCGCGTTCGGGCTGCCGCCGCACCCGGTCGCCCACGTCCGCACGCTGGTCGGAGACGGAGCGCGCGAGCTGGCGCGCCGCGCGCTCGGCGGCACGGCGGACGAGGCCGCGGTCGACGCGCTGGAAGCGGCGTTCAAGGCGGACTACGCGGGAAGCTGGCGGGCAGGCACCGTCGTGTTCGACGGCATTCCGGAGCTGTTGCAGCGGCTCGCCGCCGCCGGGCACTCGCTCACGGTGCTGTCGAACAAGCCGCATCCGTTCACTGTCGAGATCGTCGCGGCGCTGTTTCCGGGCGTTCCATTCGCCGCGGTGCTCGGCCAGCGGCCGGAGGTCGCGCGCAAGCCCGATCCCGCTGGCGCGCTGGAAATCGCCGCCCGGCTCGGCCTGCCACCGGCCGCCTGCACGGTGGTCGGCGATTCGACGATGGATCTGGAAACCGGCCGCCGCGCCGGCATGCGGACGGTGGCCGTGACCTGGGGCTACCATGACGCGGACGCACTCGCCGGCGCGGACGCGTTGGCGGGCGACCCGGCGGCGTTGGAGCGCGTGCTGGCCCGGTAGATCGGCGGGCAGGAATGCTTACCCGACTCACTCGTGCCGCAGGGCCTCGATCGGGTCGAGCCGGGCGGCGCGGCGGGCGGGCATGAAGCCGAACAGGATGCCAATGGCGGCGGAAAAGCCGAAGGCGATCGCGTTGATCTTCGGATCGAACAAAAACGGCACCTGGATCAGCTGCGACAAGCCCGAGCAAAGGCCGAGGGCGAGCAAAAGGCCGGTGATGCCGCCGACGCAGGCGAGCGTGGTGGCCTCGACGAGGAACTGGAGCAGCACCTCGTGGGCGCGCGCGCCGATGGCAAGACGGATGCCGATTTCCCGCGTCCGTTCGGTCACGGACACGAGCATGATGTTCATGATGCCGATGCCGCCGACGAGCAGGCTGACGCCCGCCACCGCGCCGAGCAGCGTGGTCATCACCTTGGTGCTGGAGCTGACCGCGTCGGCGATCTGGCGGGTGTCGACGACGTTGAAATTGTTCTCCTCGTTCGGCCCGATCCCGCGTCGCTCGCGCATCAGCGCGGTGGTGTCCGCGATGATCTCGCCGGTGGGATAGCCGTCTTCGCCGGAAATCAGGATCTGGTCGATGATGTGGTTGGAAATGCGGCCCATCAGGCGCTGCTGCAGCGCGGTGACCGGCAGCACGATCGCGTCGTCCTGATCCTGGCCGAAGCCGCTCTGGCCTTTGGGCGAGAGCAGGCCGATCACCTCGAAGGAGGCGTTCTGCAGGCGGATTTTTTCTCCGACCGGGTTGCCCTTGCCGAACAGGGCGGCGCGGACGGTTTCCCCGATCACGCAGACCGCCGCGCCGGAGCGCACGTCGCCCTCGGTGAAGAAGCGCCCCTCGGCGAGCTGCCATTTGCCGATCTCGAAGTACTCCGGCACCGTGCCGGTCAGGTTCGTGTTGCGGGCCTTCTGCCGGTAAATCGTGCTCACCCACTTCGTGCGGACCTCGGCGAGCGAATGGATGCCGGCCACCTGCTGGGAGATCGCCGCCGCATCGGCCTTGGTGAACTGCGGCACGCCGGCGGCATTCTGACGCGCGCCGAAGCCCATGCCGGGCCGGATGACCAGCAGGTTGCTGCCGAGGCCGGAGATCTGCGATTTCACCGCCTCCGTCGCGCCGCGGCCGAGCGTGACCATCGTCACCACCGCGGACACGCCGATGACCACGCCGAGCACGGTGAGGATGGCGCGGGTCAGGTTGCGGCGGATTTCACGCAGGGCGATGAGAAAAGCGTTCCAGAGCATGAAGAATTGCGGAATGCGGATTTCGGATTTCGGATTGAAGAAATCAGGCGGGATACGGCTCTTCCGCAGGGTTCACTTCCTCTCTTTCCTGACCCCTAGCCCCTGGCACCTGGCCCCTCGATGATCGCACCATCACCCGGTTTTCGTTACGCACGTCGGATTCGATGCGGCCGTCCATCACGCGGACGATGCGCTTGGCATAGGCGGCGACGTCATCCTCGTGGGTGACCATCAGGATGGTGATGCCGCGCTCCTCGTTCAGGCGGCAGAGCAGCTCCATGATCTCGTGGGTCGTGCGCGAGTCGAGGTTGCCGGTCGGTTCGTCGGCGAACAACGTGCCCGGGTCGGTCACCAGCGCGCGGGCGATCGCGACGCGCTGCTGCTGGCCGCCGGACATCTCGGCGGGCGTGTTCCGCTCCTTGTTCGGCAGGCCGACGCGGGCGAGCGCGGCGCGGGCGCGCTCGTGGCGCTCCTTGCGGGGCGTCCCGCGGTAGAGCATCGGCAGCTCGACGTTTTCCAACGCCGAGGTGCGGGCAAGCAGGTTGAAGCCCTGGAAAATGAAGCCGAGCGCGTGGCGGCGGAGCAGCGAGCGCTGGTCGGGATTGAGCGATTCGACCGGAATCCCCTCGAACCGGTAGCTGCCGGTAGTCGGGGTATCGAGGCAGCCGAGGATGTTCATCAGCGTCGATTTGCCCGAGCCGCTGTGGCCCATGACCGCGACGAACTCGCCCTTGGCGATGTCGAGATCGACGCCGCGCAGCGCTTGGAACGCGGCGTCGCCGCGACCGTAGGTTTTCGTCAGTCCGCGCAGGCGGATGAGCGGTTCGCCCCCGGACGGATTCATGACGCGGCGGGCGGCTGGAGGCGGACGATGACGGCGGTGCTTTCGTCCAGGCCGTCGGCCGAAATTTCGGTGTTTTTGCCATCGGAGAGACCGGTTTTCACCTCGATCTCGACCGGTTTTCCGTCGCGCAGCACCCAGACGTGGGTTTTCCGCGGGCCGGCATCCGCCTTCGGTTTTTGCATCTGCACCATCCCGGCGCCACGGCGCGGTGGCTTGGGCATCAGGCTCTGGATGAACGAGCCCTTCGGCTCGGCTTTCTGCTCGATGGTGGCATCCTCGCGGTTCGGATCGAAGCGCAGCGCCGCGTTCGGCACGAGCAGCACGTCGTGGCGTTCCGCCACGGCGATGTCGGCGGTGGCGGTCATGCCCGGACGCAGGATCAGCTCGGGGTTCGGCACCGCCAGCTCGGCGTCGTAGGTGACGACGTTGTTGACCACCTCGGAGCCGAAAGCCACCAGGGTGACGCCGGCGTTGAAGGTCCGTTCCGGCCAGGCGTCGACCGAGAACTTCGCGCGCTGGCCCTTGCTCACGCGACCGATGTCGGCCTCGGCCACGGCGACCTGGAGCTCCATCGTTTCGAGGTTTTCCGCCAGTAGGAACAAGACCGGCGCGGTGAACGAAGCCGCCACCGTCTGGCCCGGCTCGACGCTGCGGGTCAGCACGATGCCGTCGATGGGCGAGCGGATGATCGCCTTGGAAAGGTCGCTTTCGTTCGCCCGCACGGCCGCTTCCGCCGCTTCGACGCCGGCCTTGGCGTTTTTCAAATCGGCCTCGGCGCGGTCGCGCGCGGCGACGGCGTTCTCCATTTCGGCCTTCGACGGCGTCTTGCCGCCGCTGAGCCGGTGGAGTTCCTGCAAGCGCGCGAGCATCGCCTCGTTTTCCTTCAGCGTCGCCTCGGCCTGCCCGACCTTCGCCAGCGCGGCGAGCCGGCTGGCCCTGGTGCTGGCGTTGACCTGCATCAGCTTCGTGGTGTCGATCCGGGCGAGCGGCTGGCCTTTCTTTACCTTATCGTTCCGGTCGACGAGCACCTCCAGCACGATACCGGAAAGCTCGCTGCCGACGCTCACCTGATTCGTCGGCTGCAGGTTGCCCGTCGCGGTGACGGTCAGGGCGATGTCGCCTCGCTTCAGCGGGGCGGTGACATACTGCGTTTCCTGCGCCTGGGTGTCGCGGCGCTGTTGCCAGGCTAGCACGCCGGCGATGAGAGCCACGGGCAGCGCGCCATAGACCGCTAGGTTGCGGAAGCGGTGCCGTTTGCCGCCCTGCTGGACGAGCTCGGCGAGGCCGATGGGAGTCTCGGACGAATTCATGGGAACAAGAACGTTGGAAATTTCAGGAACCTTGCGACCAACCGCCGCCAAGCGCCTTATAAAGCTGGACGTATGCCGTACTGCGGTCGGCCCGCGCCGAAACGAGGCCTTCCTCGACCGACAGCTCGGCCCGCTGCGCGTCGAGCACGGTGATCAAGTCGGCCACGCCGGCGCGGTAGCGCTGGTTGGCGAGCGTGGCCGCCTCGCGGGCGGAAACGACGGCGGTTTCCAGCGTGGCGAGCCGTTCACCCGAGCGGCGGCAGGCGATGAGCGCGTCCTCCACGTCGGAAAGCGCCTGCAGCACCGAGGTTTCGTAGGCGTTCATCGCCTGTTCCTCGGCCGCGTTTTTCGCCTCGATGTTCGCACGGATGCGGCCGCCGTCGAAGATCGGACTCGTCAGCCCGACGATCACGCCGGCGGTGGCGGTTTCGGGATTGAACAACTTCGAACCGGAGGCCGAGTTCAACCCGAGCGTGCCGGCCAAATCGAGACTCGGCAGACGTTCGAGCCGCGCGGCCTGCGTCCGCTGGACTGCCGCGACCCAGCGGTGGCCGGCGCTCCGCACGTCCGGCCGCTGGCGGATCGCGTCGGCGGGGATGCCGAGCGCCAGTGCGGTCGACGGCGACGGAATGCCGCGTCCTTTCGCCCCGAGCAACCCGTCGAGCGATCCCGGCGTCTGCCCGGCGAGCAAAGTGAGCCGGTTGCGCGTCTGCGCCAGCGCTTGCTCGAGCGCGGGCACCGCCGCGCGGGCCTGCTCCAAGCTGGTTTTCGCCTGTTGCATTTCGAGCTGGTCGATCTGCCCCGCCTGCTGGCGCCAGGTCGTCAGCTGATACGTTTCCTCGCGGCTCTTCAGGCTCGCCTGCAGCACGCGCATCCGCTCCTCGGCCAACCGCAGGTCGAGGTAGGATTGCGCCGTCTCGGACGCCAGCGACGCCTGCACGGTGTGGAGGTTTTCCTCCGCCGCGCCGACCTCGGAGTCCGCCGCCAGCAGCGACGTCCGGTTTTTGCCGAACAAATCCGCCTCCCACGACGCGTTGAGACCGGCCGAGTAGCCATGGCTCGACGTCTGGCCGCTGGTGTCGCTGCGCACGGCGTTCGAGCGCCCGGTCATCGCCCCCTGAAGCTCGGGGAAAAGCACGCTCGCCGTCGCGTCGCGGTTCGCCCGCGACTCACGAACGCGCGCCCGCGCCGTCGCCAGATCGCGGTTGTGCGTGAGCACGGTGCCGATCAGCCGGGTCAGCGTCGGGTCGTCGAACCGCCCCCACCAGCGCGACAAGTCGCGCTGCGGCGATGCGACCGGAAAGCCCGCCGCGTGCTTCCACTCCGCCGGCAGCACGACGCTCGACCCGGTGCCGGCGTGGAATCCGGCGCAAGCGGGCAGCCCCAGCGCGGCCAGCAGCCAGAGCCGGCGGAACCGCGGCGCGGGGAAAAATCGGAACGGACGAACGAACATGGCGATCCATACGCCGCCTACACCGCCATCCTTAGCGTGCAATTTCGCCAGCCACCGGTTTCCGGGCATTCGAGCCATGCGGCTCTGAAGCCCCACGGAACGCGGAAAGTCGCCCGCAAAGAAAACACCCAAGCACCGTCTTCAAAAAAGAGCGGCGGGGATCGACCCCGCCGCTTTTACCCAAACACTGAACCCAAATAAACCCAATCAAGCTTCCGCCGGCAGGCCGCCAAGCGGCTTGGGCATCGGCTTTTCCTTCTTACGCAGCGCGCGACGCATTTTTGTCAGCGCCGAATTCTGCAGCTGGCGGATGCGCTCGCGCGTCACGCCGAACTGACGGCCGACTTCCTCCAGCGTCATCGGCTTTTTGCCGGTGAGGCCGAAGCGTTCGTCGATGATCTTGCGTTCGCGCTCGTCGAGCACCGACAGCAAACCATCGAGCTGGCTCTGCAAATTCTTATCGGAGAGCATTTCGAGCGGATTCACCGCGCGCTCGTCGCCGATGATCTCGCCGTATTCGGTCGCCTCGCCCTCGTTGATCGGCGCGTCCAGCGACGTCGGCCGCTGCGACGCCTGCTTGAGCATGGCGAGCTTGCGGCGCGGCAGGCCGATCTCCTCGGCCAGTTCCTCGTCGGTCGGTTCGCGGCCGAGCGCCTCGGCGAGCATCGTCGAAATGCGACGCATCTTGGCGATCTTGTCGACCATATGGACGGGCAAACGGATCGTCTTCGACTGGTTCGCCAGCGCGCGCTTGATCGACTGCTTGATCCACCAGGCCGCATAGGTCGAGAGCTTGCCGCCCTTCTTCGGGTCGAAGCGTTCCACCGCCTTCATCAGGCCGATATTGCCTTCCGAAATGAGGTCGGAAATCGGCAAACCGTAGCCGGCGTAGTCCTGCGCGATTTTCACCACCAGCCGGAGGTTCGCGCGGATCATGTGGGAACGGGCTTCCTTGTCGCCCTTCTTGATGCGCTTCGCGAGCTCGACTTCTTCGTCGGGCGTCAGCAAGGGCGTCTTCGAAATTTCCCGCAGATAAAGTTTCAGGCTGCTGTCGGATTCGTAGGCCATGATCGGTGTGGGTTACCTTGTTAGCGTCCCTGGCTTTGGAATTATTCTAATTTTCCGGTGCCGTGGTTTGACGAGTCGGGGACCGCCGGGCTGTCCCCTTCCCAGCAAGGGTCGTGCCCCATCGCGAAATGGTCGCAACCTATTGATTTATCAATCTTTTACCCGAAAGGCAAGCATTTCGAATATCGGGCAATGTGACACATCGGCGTGCAAAACGCGTCACAATGGCCGCCGGCGCGGCGCTTCGTCGCACCGGGGCGCAGCGCGCGCTCGACCAGCGCGCCGGGTGCCCTCATTCTCCGCGCGTGTCCGATCCGCTGTACTCCGCCGCCCGCTCGTTGCTCTTCCGGCTCGACGCCGAAACCGCCCATCACGTCGGCATGGCCGGCCTGCGCCTCGCCGAGCGCCTGAAGCTGCTGGCGCTGGCGTTTCCGGAGGACGAATTCGCCGCGCCCGTCGATGTGATGGGCCTGCGCTTCCCGAACCGCGTCGGCCTCGCCGCCGGCCTCGACAAGGCGGGCAACACGATCGACGCGCTCGGTCGGCTCGGTTTCGGCTTCGTCGAAATCGGCACCATCACGCCGCGCCCGCAGCCGGGCAACCCGAAGCCACGCCTGTTCCGCCTGATCCCCGATGAGGCGATCATCAACCGCATGGGTTTCAACAACCCGGGCGTGGCCGCCGGCGTCGAAAACGTCCGTCGCAGCCGGACGTTCAACGGCGTGATCGGCTTCAACATCGGCAAAAACAAGGACACGCCGAACGAGAACGCGGCCGACGACTACCTCGCCTGCCTCCGCGCCGCCTGGCCGGTCGCCGATTACATCGCGGTCAACCTTTCCTCGCCGAACACCCCCGGTCTGCGCGACCTCCAAGGCGAGGACGCTTCCGCCCGCCTGCTTGAAACGCTGAAGCGCGAGCAGGAGAAACTCGCCGCCGAGTATGGCAAGCGCGTGCCGGTCCTCTTCAAGGTCGCGCCCGATCTCGACGAGCCGCACATCGCCGGCCTCGCCCGGGTCTTTCTCGACGGCGGCCTCGACGGTCTGATCGCCACCAACACCACGCTCGACCGCACCGCCGTCGCCGGCCACCCGCGGGCGAACGAAGCCGGCGGCCTTTCGGGCAAACCGCTGACGCGCCGCAGTACCGAGGTCGTCGGAGCCTTCGCCTCGCACTTCGGAGGCCGCATTCCAATCATCGGCGTCGGCGGTATTTCCTCGGTAGAAGACGCCCTCGACAAACTCCGCGCCGGGGCGACCTTGGTCCAGATCTACACCTCGTTCATTTACCAAGGGCCGGAACTGGTGAAAAAACTGGTGAAGGAATTGCCCGCCGGTTTCGTCTCATGAATAGAAAGCCCGTGAAAATCCGTTTGAGGACGACACGGAGCCGATTATCAGTCACCCAACGCTAGCAACCATGAAAACCATCCTCATTGCCACCGCCGCCGCTGCCGCCGTCGCTCTTTCGAGCTGCGCCGCCCCGGCCGGCCCGAACACGCAACGCGGCATCGCCACCGGCGCGCTGATCGGCGCTGGAGCCGGTGCGATCATCGGCAACCAGTCCGGCCGCGCGCTGGAAGGCGCCGCCATCGGTGCCGCCGCCGGTGGCACCGCCGGCGGTCTCTACGGCAACGCCCGCGACCAGGAGCAGGACCGCTACTACCGCGGTTACTAACTCACGATCCGCTCGTTCACGGGTGCCCGGTTCGCCGGGCACCCGTTTTTTTGCCTTCCTTTTCATCACTCCGTAAGCGCTCCACCCAGCACCTGTTCCCGAGGCGACGAGAGAGGTGATAGATAGCCATGCATGACCTCTATCGTAGATTCCGAGGGCGGTTCCGGCATGATCCGCTCCGACCGCCGGGGCC
>Ga0105243_10000130_pt1 | contig 85659 bp, 71 predicted proteins | sample KBSM34metaG_FD_81525 | JGI IMG/M metagenome (GOLD analysis project Ga0105243, IMG submission 81525) | Miscanthus rhizosphere microbial communities from Kellogg Biological Station, Michigan, USA - KBS M3-4 metaG | ecosystem: Host-associated > Plants > Roots > Rhizosphere > Soil | place... | reverse complement strand
GACGGGGTGGTCAACACTACCACTTTTTTATCCTAAAGTTATTCAACAGTCTGTTTGTCATTCCGTAGGAATCTCTACAACCTATTTTTCTTTACATCATTTAGATTCCTGTGGAATGACAAAGATTTGACGTCGCCAAAAGGCACAGAATTTTTAAACACTTAAGTTTATTTTAAGTGACAATCTTTGTGCATACGAGGTACACTTAGGTTTTTCAAAATCTACGATTTTTATGGATATCACGATGAATATTACGAAGGAGTCCTAAAAATTAACCTTTAGTCAGATTTCTTCCCGATTTTCCCCAAATGTGTATTCTGAAAACTATCCGGATATTTCAATCCATAACCTAATATCCTGTCGAAGGCAGAATGTGAAAATAAAATAGCTCCAATCATCTGCAAATAGGGAAGTGCTAATACTGTTCCTGCCAGATATACCATAATAGCAATACCCAAATGATGGAACAGATTGTAGAAAAAGGCGCCAACTTTATTGTTTACAGCATATCCCAGCATAGAAATATCCGGTGCCAGAAATAATCCTATAAACCACCACCAGGAATATTCTGTTCGGGCAAAAGCAAGTATTCCTAATACTAAAAATGCCATATTTTCAAGCTTTAACTGTATTTTCATGGAAGTAAAATATATAAGATAGGTATCCTTTTTCTGAAGAACGTTACATGCTGAGATTGAACCAAAAATAAAGCGAAATATCCCAGGATATTTCGCTTTTATAGTTGAAAATAATTAATCTTTAATGACCGGATTTAGCTTCAGTGGTTTCTACGTGCCCTAAAAATTTAGTACAATAAGCACCAAAGATCAGGATCACCAGATAGCAGAATACAGGAATAATAAATGAATGCTGCACCCCGAATTGATCTGCAAGATATCCCTGGAAAATAGGAACAATAGCGCCTCCTAAGATGGCCATTACAACAAGAGATGACCCCTGACTGGTGTATTTTCCTAATCCGGAAATAGCCAATGTGTAAATATTGGAGAACATAATGGAGTTGAAAATACCAATTCCTAAGATACTATACATGGCCATTTCACCATGATTTACCATGGCAGAAATAAGCAATACTACGTTGATAGCCGCAAAAATAGATAGTGTTCTTGCCGGAGCTGATTTACCAATAAAGAAAGCTATAAAATTAAGTACGATAAATACCAGGAAAAAGCTGATCTGGGAAAAGCTAAGATCCACAATACTGAAAATAACAAGGAAAACAGCTCCTGCTGCCCCAAGCATATAGATGGCTTTTTTTCCCTGACTTAAGGATTGGTTTAAAGAAATAGCCCCCAGGAAACGGCCAATCATAGCACCTCCCCAATAAAGAGAGAGATAATTTTTACTGATGATCTCATTGAAGCCCATAATCTGAGGCTGTTCCAAAAAGCTGATGATAAAACTTCCTACGGCAACTTCACCTCCTACATAGCAGAACATGGCAAAAACTCCAAATTTCAAATGATTAAACTGGAGAGCTCCCAGCCCTTTTTCAATTTCTTCTTCCTGGGTCTGGAAAGAGGGTAATTTTACTCTTGAAATAAGTAAAGCAACAAGTAAAAGGATACCCGCAAAGATCAGATAAGGAATTCTGGTTGCCACTGCACTGAACGAACCATCCGCTGCAGAGAAAAATTCAAATATCAAGTGTCCTCCTAACACAGGAGCAATTGTTGTCCCGAAGGCATTGAATGCCTGAGTCATATTCAGACGGCTGGATGCCGATTCTTCACTACCCAGTAAAGAAACATAAGCATTGGCCGTGATTTGTAATACAGTAAATCCTAATCCCAGGATAAATAAAGCCCCCAAAAACAAGGGATAATAAGAAAAAGTAGCCGCCGGATAAAATAATATACATCCGAAAGCCGCAAGGAAAATACCGAATAGGATTCCTTTTTTATACCCTGCTTTATTAATAGGATCTCCTTTGTAGATAGAAATCAGAAAATAAATCAGAGATCCGATAAAGTAAGCTCCGAAGAAACAGAACTGTACCAGCATGGACTCGAAAAAGGTAAGTTTAAAAAGTTGTTTCAGATAAGGGATCAGGATATCATTCATACAGGTAATGAATCCCCACATAAAAAAAAGCAGGGTGATGGTAATCAACGGAACCGTATAATTCCTGCTTTGTAGTTGTACTTCTTTATTATTCATAAACATTTATTTAATATAGAAAGAGCTTTGAAGCTCTGTCATTTGGAAAGGATTGATCCTTGTTTTTTGCCTACAGCATTTTAATTTTTGTGAAGTAGGGCAAATATAGGGATCAGCCTATATTTCTGCAATGATTTTACTATTTTTTATAATGAGATATATACTTTAGGAACGATAAAAATACTATTTTCTTTTTTTGGGACAATAATACAAAATCGATATGGTTTTTTTAGGCTATAAAAAAATATTTTTTCACTTTAACAATTTATACATAACTTTTAGATATGATAGGTATTTTTGAATTTTCTAAGAATAGAACATAGAATTTTGTAATGCGACATCTATTTTGTACAGGTGAAAATTTAATATTTCATTATTATATAGTACCTTTGCAGACGAAAATTTAAAGAGTTTAAATATTAATTCATACTCAATACGGAGTATTAAGAAGACAAATTTATGAGTATACCTCAAGCGTTTACAGAGCTGATTACTCTTGCTGATGGCAGAGAAATCACTATTGAAACAGGGAAATTGGCTAAGCAGGCTGATGGATCTGTGGTAGTAAAAATGGGTGGAACAATGCTTTTAGCAACTGTTGTAGCCAATAAAGAAGCAAATCCTGGTGTAGATTTTTTACCATTAACAGTAGATTATAGAGAAAAATTCTATGCAGGTGGAAGAATTCCTGGAAATTTCTTCCGTAGAGAAGCAAGACCTTCAGATCAGGAAATTTTAACAATGCGTTTAGTAGACAGAGTACTACGTCCGCTTTTCCCTGAAGATTTCCACGCTGAAGTTCAGGTAATGATTTCTTTAATTTCTTATGATGGAAAAACTATTCCTGATGATTTAGCTGGTTTAGCAGCTTCTGCAGCTATTGCTATTACTGATATTCCTTTCAACGGACCTATGTCTGAAGTAAGAGTGGTAAGATTCGACGGAAAACTTTCTATCAACCCAAGTTATGAAGAACTGAAGAGTTCAGAATTGGATATCATGGTTGGAGCTACAAAAGACTCAATCGTAATGGTAGAAGGGGAGATGAAGGAAATTTCTGAGCAGGAAATGTTAGAAGCTATTAATTTTGGTCATGCTGAAATTAAAAAGCAAATTGAAGCTCAGGAAAGATTAGCAGAAAAAGTAGGAAAAGCTTTCCCAAAAAGAGAATATTCTCACGAAAATCACGATGAAGAAATTCGTGAAAAAGTTTGGAAAGAAACTTACGATAAAGTATATGAGGTGGCAAGAACTCCATCTGGTAAAGAAGAGAGAGGAGAAAAATTCAAAGCACTTCGTGAAGAATTCCTTGCTCAATATGCAGATGATGCAGAAGAATTAGAAAGAGTAACTCCTTTCGTAAAAGTATATTATCATGACGTAGAGAAAGAAGCAATGCGTCAGATGATCCTTGAAGACAATATCCGTCTTGACGGTCGTGATCCTCAGACGATCCGTCCGATCTGGTCAGAAATTGACTACCTTCCGGGAGCTCACGGTTCTGCAGTGTTTACAAGAGGTGAAACTCAGTCTTTAACAGCAGTAACGTTAGGTTCTGTAAAAGATGCAAACATGGTAGACAGCGTAATCACGCAACACGACGAAAAATTCTTTTTACATTATAACTTCCCTCCATTCTCTACAGGAGAAGCAAGACCTTTAAGAGGAACTTCAAGAAGAGAAGTAGGACACGGTAACCTTGCTCAAAGAGCATTACAGGCAGTTATTCCTGAAGAAAATCCATATACCATCAGAATTGTTTCTGATATCTTAGAATCAAACGGTTCGTCTTCAATGGCAACAGTTTGTGCAGGAACATTGGCATTAATGGATGCAGGGGTAAAGATTACAAAACCTGTTTCCGGTATTGCAATGGGATTGATCACAGATGCAAAATCAGGTAAATTTACTGTACTTTCTGATATCTTAGGAGATGAAGATCACCTGGGAGATATGGACTTCAAAGTAACAGGTACTGCAGACGGTATCACTGCTTGTCAGATGGATATCAAAATTCAGGGTCTTTCTATGGATATCATGGAAAAAGCTTTGATGCAGGCTAAAGACGGAAGATTACATATCTTAAATAAAATTACTGAAACTATTTCTGAGCCAAGAGCAGATGTGAAACCACACGCTCCGAAAATGGTGGTAATGGAGATCTCTAAAGACTTCATTGGTGCTGTAATCGGGCCTGGAGGAAAAATCATTCAGCAAATGCAGAAAGATACGGATACAGTTATCGCTATTGAAGAAGTAGGAGAAATCGGACGTATCGAGATCGCAGGAACAGACAGAGAGAAAATCAATGCTGCTGTGGCTAAGATCAACGAAATTACTTTCGTACCGGTTGTAGGTGAAGTATACAATGGAAAAGTAGTAAAAGTAATGGATTTCGGTGCTTTCGTAGCTATTGCGAAAGGTACAGAAGGTCTTCTTCACATTTCTGAAATCGAATGGGCTCGTTTAGACAAAGTTCCATATGCAGAAGGAGATGAAGTGGAAGTGAAATTTATGGGGTATGATGACCGTAAGAAAATGAAACTTTCCCGTAAAGTTCTTTTACCAAGACCTGCAAGACCAGAGGGTAAACCAAGACCGGAAGGACAAGGTAGACCAGAGGGGCAAGGTAGACCGGAAGGAAGACCGAGACCAGAAGGACAAGGAAGACCACAAGGTGATGCACCTGTAGAAAACCAGACTCCTTCAACAGAAGCTTAAGATATATTTCTTAGATATAAAAAGATCCCTCAATTTGAGGGATCTTTTGTTTTGTATAGACATTGTTATACCTGCTGTGTTTATTGGAATTCAGTGTATGCTGCAAATTTTTAAGGCGGAAGAATATGGAATATTTACAGCTAATATGCTGTATTTGAATGCACAAATAAATAATTTGTAACAGTATTCAATTTTATCGCAGGTAAAATCATTGCGTTTTAAAACAGTCTTTTATCCTATATTCCTTGCGTCTTTGTGTAGCGCGTAGCCCAACCGTTAGATTCCTTCGCATCACCAGAGACTAGTTAAGATATATTATTGAAAGAGAATTCCAGCGTACTGTTGTTTTTTATATAGTTTTAAATAATAGATCAATCTGTTTTTTCAAATGTTCATTGGGGGCTACTTTATAAAACTCATTGATAAGATCCATTGAAGTAGGTTTTTTAGGATAGCTGTTATTTTTTAAAAAGTTGTGTAGGGCTGCATTCACCTTTTCTTCACCTATCAGATCACTTAGCTTTACCATGGCAACTGCACCTTTAGAATAAGATATGTGAGCTGCATCTCCGGTCGCTTTATAGATGGGGATATTTTCAGACAGTCCTTTTTCATTATCATAGATCTGCTGATGAACATGGATCCTTTTCATCATCTCTGCTTTACCATGCATTTTTTTGTAGAGCATCATTTCGGTGTACATGGCAAGAGTTTCAGTAAGCATGACAGCACCTTCTCTGTCATCAGGATTGATCTGGCTGTTTCCCCACCACAGATGGGAAAGTTCGTGTCCTGCAAGTTCATTGATAACATCCTGATGCTGGTCAGCGTGGATATTGGCGTGAAAAACCATATCCTCAGGCATAAAAACAGCAGATGGATAGGCTGTAGCAGCAAACCCCCTGGTAAAAGAAGAAACTTCTGCAAAATTGATGGTTTTAAAAGGATACTTTCCAAAATTCTGCTGACAGTAATTCAAAGTAATTATACTGTTTTTCAGAAGATGATCTACATTTTCAAAATGTTTCGGATGATAAAAAATATTGATACTAATTCCTTTGTAATGGATACTTTTTATCTGATATTCTGCTGAAGAAACAGCAAACCTGAAAGGAATGTTTTCTGCTTTATATTGAAAATAATTACGGCCTGCTTTTGCCCATTTCTTTACCAAATCTCCGGTTCCTATAGCGGTTTGATCCTTCTCCGTAGAAACGGTCATGTCCAGATTGATAAAATCTTTTTTGGATACACCCGGAGCTTCCGGATTTTTCAATGCAGCCAGTTTCCCAAGATGATTGTCTTGCCGTATTTTCAGATCTTCAATTTCATTATCTTTCTGATAGCCTACCGACGGGAAATATCTGCTGATCCTCATGAATGAACCATTTTCTATAATCGCATTGAATGACTGATGACCATTGACGGGCACCCATTGGTAAGACAGTGTAAAATCAAGAACTGCTGTTTCATTAGGCTGCATGGTCTGTCTCAGTATTATTTCAGTAGTATTTTCAGTGATTTTCATAGCTTCAGAACCTGATTTTAAAACTGCATTTTCCAGTTTTAAATCATGATTGAAATTAATCAGTACTTTGCTGATAGGTTGGCTGGTCTGGTTTTTTAGAATGTATTTTCCAATGATCTGATATGAATTTTTTGAGGGATGCAATTGGATTTCCGTAGTAATATCCGTGATATCAGGCTGCGGAAGATGTTCATACTTGTTGAAATTTTTTTCATACTGTACCGAGTTTGAAATTTCTTTATCCTTCTCTTTGGGAAGATAGCCCTTCATAAAATAGGTCCCAGCATATATTCCTGAGAAAAGAATAATAGAAGTGAAAATGACCTGGCCGCGTGCTGTTTTTTTCAATTGAATCCACTGATTGAGCATCCATAAGGTAAACATTATACCCATTCCGAATAAAAGCCTTTGTGCAAAAGCTAGTTCATAAATTCCATAGCCATTGAAATCACTGTAAGTACCTTTAAAATCTGAAAATATTCTGAAAAGAGGGTACGTCAGTATTTTTCCGGAAACAGGACCTGCCAATATAAAAACCACAAGAACAGATACTCCCAACGCTACAAATTTATTCCTGATGGTGTCATTAATAAGAAGAATAAGGCAGGAAAAAAGAATTAAGGGAACTGTATTGAAAAGAAAGACCGGTAGATAAGCATGCCAGTCGATATGGAAATACTGATAGGCAGCCTGGAAAATGATTCCCTGAATAATCAAAATTCCTGTAAAGAAAACTAACAGAAAACTGATGGAAAGAAGATGTCCCAGTAGCTTATTTTTGGAATAAAAAGTAGTATTTTCAATCAAAAAGAACCATGAGGAACGGCTTCTCCAGTAAAGATCATTAAGAAAATAGGCGGAAATAAGCAGTCCGAACAGTGGAAAGTTCTCTGAAATGGTAGTGGCCATAAGCCCGGAACCTGCATATTTTTGGGGAAGACGTATTCCTTTCTCTATTTCGGCATACATTTCCATCCCAACAAAGAATAGTAAAAGGATGGATACAGCCGGAACGGTTATGCTTTTAAACAGATAAATTATATCAATCCGGGCAAAGGACAACGTTGCCTTAACAGAAGCGGTTTTTCCAAAATTGGGCAGAACGGAGGAATATTGTAAGGCTAATGTCTTATGGGCAGAATCAGGCTCTTTGACCATCTTTTTTGTCTTGTGCTTAGAAATTTTTGAGAAAGAAAATAACCTGAGGCTAAGAAATAGAAAACCTATGGATATGATAAGAAATGACAGTCTGTTGAGGAGTAAATATCCCGTAAAGGATACCAACTGTGTGTTTTTCTGATGGACTGTAAAGGTCCGGGCTTCCAGAAAGTAAGAGGAAAGGCCAAACGGATCCAGCCATGCAGAAATCTGCTGTGCTTCCAAAGACTGGGGAATACTTCCTGCCATAAATGGTGAATTGGAAAACAATAAAACAATCATATAAAATACGTACAGAAACAGCCCTCCAATTACAACAATCAGTTTTTTCCGGAGACTAAGAGATATCAAAAACAAAAAACTGCATATCAGAAGACTGTTGATAAATCCGAAGATAAATAATGGGTAGAGATAATACCCTATATTGAATTCATTCTGCATTTCACTTCCCGTATGCAGCATCTGACCTGTAAGGAAACCGGTCATTAGGAAACAGAAGCTTAAAAAAGTCTGTAAAAAGTAGGTTAGAAATTTACCCTTAAGATAGGTGGATTTTGATATCGGGAAAGAAAAGAGGACAAGGTCGAATTTTGTATCCCAATCTCTAAAAAGCAGCTGTAATGCATAAACGATGGCAAAGAAAATAATAGAAAGACTCAGCATTCCGGACATGAATCCAATCGTATAAGGCGAATTGAGATAAATACCTTCTCCTACTGAAAGATTAAACTGATTGCCACAGAAAATACCTATAAAGACCAGGATTAAGGCAATAAGGTATGTAAGCCAGTGCTTGATATTGCGCTTGGCTTCAAATAAAAAAAGGCTGTTCATGACTAAGGTTTTTGGGTTAGCGTATGGAAGTAAACATGCTCAAGTAAAGGAGTTACAGGACTGAAATCTTTGGGAGACTCTTCAGAAAAAACAGTGATATGAAGCTCCCTTTCTATCAGCTGCCTGCTGATGATCTCATAGCTGGCATCATAAGTTTCAAGATCATTTTTATTAATGGGCTTTGACCAGATTCTGTTTTCCAGCGCTGCCATTAATTGTCCGGGATTTCCTTTTCGAAGGATCTGTCCGTGGTTCATCACGGCCATCTCCGAACAGAGATTTCTGACATCTTCCACCAGATGGGTCGACAGAATAACGATGACCTCCTGGCTGATGTCGTTTAGTAAAGCATTGAAACGGTTTCGTTCTTCAGGATCTAAACCGGCAGTGGGCTCATCTACGATAATAATCTTAGGATCACCCAACAGAGCCTGGGCAACTCCAAAACGCTGCTTCATCCCACCGGAAAAAGTATGAACTTCTTTGTTCCGGAAATCCGAAAGATTTACTTTTTCCAGCAGATTTAGAATCTGGGTCTTACCTTTCATTTTGTCTGTAATACCTTTGAGTACTGCGATATGCTCCAGGAGATCATAAGCAGAGACTTTTGGATATACTCCAAAATCCTGAGGAAGAAATCCCAGGTTCTGTTTTATATAGCCGGGATTTTCAGCAATATTCACTTCATTAAAAAACAGGGTTCCGGAACTGGGTTTCTGCAATCCTACAATGGTTTTCATTAAGGACGATTTTCCGGCTCCGTTTGGGCCTAGCAAACCGAACATCCCATTTTCGATCTCCAATGAGATGTCCTTAATAGCCTGGAAACCATTTTTGTAAGTAAGGCTAAGGTTGTTGATAGATAGAGTATTCATAGTGTTGTGTTTGGGTAATAGAATGATAGGCAGTCTTTTTTCAGGCCGCTTTTAATAATGGTAAATAATGATGATTTATAGACTGTGCTAAGAGTAATGATAGATTTTGGGATAGGAGAGGAAAGACAAGAGACAAGAGACAAGAGACAAGAGACGGGAGACTTAGAGATTATCTTATACTTTAGACTGGCAGCTCAATAATAGGAGCTCCCACTCTCAAACTCTACAACCCTCAAACCCTCCAACTCTCTCACTCAAAACCTAGTCCTTATATTCCAGAATATCTCCCGGCTGGCATTCCAGGATTTTACAGATGGCTTCCAGGGTATCGAAGCGCACGCCTTTGGCCTTTCCTGTTTTTAGGATAGAAAGGTTTACGGGAGTGATTCCCAGTTTTTCTGCCAATTCTTTACTCTGCATTTTTCGTTTGGCTAGCATGACATCTAAGTTGACTATAATTGGCATTTTAAATAAATAGGTCTTGTTCGTTTTGCAAATGTAGTCCTTGCTTAAAGATATTCGCAAGAAACAGACAGAAAATTCCTAGCATAAAGTGAATAAACACCAGTCCCCAGATTATACTTTCTACCTCCACAAAGAAACTGGCAGCAATTACCAATGGGAGAGGGATGAAAATATTATACAGGTAAAATCTCTTAAGCTGTTGTATATGATCTTTTGTAAACAGTTTGGGCTGAAAAAACACTTTGAAAACTTTTGCGGAAAGCCAGAAAAAGATTCCGTAGGAAATTAAAACAGCTAGAAAAGAAAAGATGATATACGGATAGTTGTTCTCAATATTCAGAAAGGGTTTTTCGGTAAACGGATAATTGATATGAAGATATTGTCCATCTTTATAAGGAGTAACAGAGAATCCTGTTACCAGACATAGAACGGAGTAGACAAAAGTGATTAAATATCCGGCAGAAAGCAGAGCGCAGATATAAAATAAAATTCTTGAAATAATTTTGGTCTGGTTCATGACACGATCATTAATTAGTATTACAAATATATAATTAATTATCGTAAAACAACAATTAATTTAAATAAAATTTTATTTCTTAAAGTGTCTACCATAAAATAGAAGTAAAAAATACGGTATTGAATGCTGTTTTTATTTAATTTTAAACAGTAAAAAGTAAAAAATTATGGCTTACAATATTGAACTGGCAGACAGAGTTCGTGAACGGCTTTCAAAGGTTCCTGATATAGAAGTTGAGGAAAAGAAAATGTTCAGCGGATTAGCATTTCTTGTCAATGGAAAGATGTGTATCAATATCAGCCATGACAACCTGATGTGCCGCTATAACCCTGAATTGGAAGATGAGGTTTCGGAAAAAAAAGGTTTTCTTCCTATGATTATGAGAGGTAAACAACTCAAAGATTACTGCTATGTAGAACCCATTGGTTTTCAAAAACCTGATGATTTTGAGTATTGGATAAAAATCTGTCTTGATTATAATACAATCGCTAAAGCCTCGAAGAAGAAGTGAGGTTAAGTGTGCCTTAAGGTTGGAGGGCTTGGGTGTGGGAGAGTTTGAGAGTGAGAGTGAGAGTGAGAGTGAGAGTGAGAGTGAGAGTGAGAGAATTTGAGAGTGGGAGAGTTAGGGCCCCCTAAAAGTGACGAACAATTGAGTTCTAAATTTAAGGATAAATGGGCCTCCCATCTCTTATCTCTACATCTCCCGTCTCTATGTCTCCTGTCTCTCCGTCTCGTGTCTCTAATCTCTGGCTTTCCACATTATGAATATAGTTTCTCTCTGAGCATTATTAAAACCTCTGTTGTTTTTTCCAGATCGGGGGAAGCAGGGAGACTGGATGTGGTGTAATGCTGTTCTATGGATTCTATCAGATCTTCTGCTTTTTGTATAACCATGTCGTATAATAGGTTTCCTGCTTTGATATTCAATAATTCATCCCGGTTTTCTACGTGGATATGAAGTGTATTGGTTTTAAAAATATGTTCACACGACTGTAGCAAACGGATGGTATGCATCATGTTTTTGCTGTCATAATTCTGCCCATGATTTTGATTGACGTTATAGCGGCCTTCATTACGTTCAGAAACCCATTTCCAATATTCCCTGTACTCCTTACAGTACGTAGAATAAGCATCCAGATTGCAGAAGAGATAAGCGGTTGGCTTTTCATCCTTCGGCACAGACGATACGGAAACCTGATTGGCTTCTTCCTGATGCATAATTCCTTTATATCCTAATGTTCCTGATCCATCATAAAATAAGGCATATATTCCTTTGGTATGATCAATACTGACCAATCCACACCTTTCCTGTAAAAGATCAGTCTGTCCTCCGGAGACGTCTCCAGGTGGTGGAAATTCATGCAGCCATTTCTTTAAAGGAACAGAGCCTTGTCCATCAAGGATACAACAGAAATCCATCACAGATTTTCTTTCTTTATCTATAGGATTTAAAATCTTTTTGTTGAGACCTTTAGCTTTTTTAATCTGTGAAACAGCATATCCGGCAAAGGTGTCTTTGCATAGTTTGGATAGAAAGTCTTCTGTTTTCAGCAGATCCATCAGTGGGTTCTTATAAAGGATACAGTCTTCCGGGCTTGCCAGAATTTCCAGGGTATTAGGATTGTTTTTCTGCAGCAATTCTACAAATCTCCCGAGTTCATAATAGGTGATGTCATTGGTTTCATTGGAAATCTGTGGAATATAGTTTAGCCCAAAGAAATCTTCTTTCGGTAAATAATATACTCCACGGATATCCGTATCTGAGGTTTCCGTAGCCAGGCCGAAAGCACGACTTCCGGAGATAGCTTCAAAGAGAATGAGGTTATTGGTTTTTAGATCTTGTATGGTCATTGATTATCTTTTGGGACGAGGATTAACCTTGTGCCATTTATATTTCTTTTTTATTTAATTCTCCCTTTCTTCGTGTTTTTTGCAGAAAGTAGAAGAGCGATTTATAAAAGCGGTTATTAAAATACTCCTTCTGTGGATTGCTCCAGTTCACGCGCAGATTGCAGAAATTCTTCCACATTCATTTCTTTAAAGAAAAGAAGGCCATGTGTTGCCCGGAGACGTGGACTTTCGTTATCATAAAAATAAGGCTTTCCTAAAATTAACTGAGCAGCCTGAAGCTGTTCTACCCAGGTTTGTATAGAAAGATGGCTGAACTTTCCGTTGTATCTATAGCTTGGGAAGGAGGCGTTTACCTGGCTTAGATAGCTGTTGGTAAAACTTTCATCCATTGTACTCATTGCATTAAGGGATACTGGGAAAATATGGGTGACATCGGCTGCATTGAACTGATACCAAACATTTCTATAGCCCCATATTTTGAGTTGGGAAAGGTCTTTTTCTTTACTCCACTCCCTTACAGCAGCAGCAATTGCCTGTAAAACTTTATAATGGGTGTCAGGACCACTTCCTTCAGGATCGAATGCCAAACTTATAACGGTAGGATTAATGGTTTTCAGCTGTTGCAATATAGGATATACATCTCTTTCTCTTTTGGGTTTCTCCGTAAAAATAGCGCCTGTATAAAATCCAAGTCTTAAATGATGAACGTTTTTTGTTCTTACCCCGAAATGGGCCCACACTAATTCTTCTTCATATTCCCGAATCATTCCTTTCAGTGTCTGAATCTTTTGCTCCGGATTTTGTCCATCATAGCTGGAGTTGATGATAGCAATTACTTCGATTATTTTCTCCTCCAGTTCTTGTTTTGTTTTTAAATTCCAGAGTTCAACTATATTTCTTACCATCCTGTGAGATACAGCCCTTGACCTTTCGTCAGCGTTTTCAGAAGCAATATTGATAAGGTAATGATAGACATCTTTATCCTTTTTATTTTTATATCCAACTTCAAAGAAATCCGGATAATTAAGCATTTCTATTTCTCCTTTTTCAGTAAAGAGAAGGGTAGCCATGAGAATTTCTGTCAGGAATTTATTGGTCACTGCTGTAAAGCCTGATGTAAGGACTGAGTAATGAGATTCATTGGTTTCATTTCTGGATTGATAATGGATATAAGGCAAAAGTCCTAAAGAAATATCATCATGATGGGGACCCGTATGATAAAAAATTTCATGGGTAAGGGCTTCTGTTCCTTTTTTTATTTTACTTTCAATAGACGTGATCACTGACTGAACGGAGTCTTCATTAAGATCTGGAATTAACTGGGTATACGGATCAGACTGAAGATCTTCCAGGGTAAGATGCTCAGCATATTTGTTTAGCTTTTGAGTCAGCATCATGACTGATTTATCAGTTTTTTCCTGTGACCAGTTTCCGGACTGATAATAATCGGCAATGAAATCATTCAATGTACTGGCTGCCCCTAATGTAATATAAAATCTGCCATTCGGGAGAGAGGAAAGAACAGAAGCCGGATATAAATTGGAAGGAGGAAGTTCCAATGCATTTTTTATCATCGGTGCTTTTGCTTCTCCTGCCGCGAAAATAATGGCTACAGCATCTTTGTTATAAGTGATTGTTTCCAGACCAATGGTGATAACCAGCCGTTCTCTGGAAATTTCAATTCCCCCAAGATCTCCGGCTGCAACTGCCTGTGTTTCGAAATTGGTTGAAGTCAATCGGGTTGTTGAATAAGGGTCAGAACCTTTAATGTTAAAGGCAATATGTCCATCAGGACCTATTCCTCCCAGAAAAAATCCAATACCTCCCAGCTTACGAATCTTTTGTTCATATTCAGAACACCAGTTGTCAATTAGGAAAATAGATTCTTTTTGCAGTTTTTCTAAAGGATTTTGTGCCTCACGGTATCTCAGTTCCAAATCTACTTTATGACTGGGGAAAACTTCCTCAAAACTTTTGCCGTAAGCTAAAGGAATCTCATCACAGTTGATCAGAAGGGCATTTTCTCTTTTCAATCCAAGACCTTCAATATAATATTTGTTTACGTAGTGATAAAAGCTGTTGGCCTGGGAAGATTTTATAGGGTAAAATTCATCGATCTGAACAAAATGAAGTTCCGCCAGTGATGGTTTTTGATTGGCTGATAAATGATGCTTTTTTCTAAGTTCAATAATGTTTTCATTTTCCCAGTTTTCAAGAATATGCTTGGTCCAGTAAATAAAATATTCCGGTGTTTTTCCGGTAGGAAGACTGATGACGCCATTGGGATTTTCAGCCGCCCATTCCAGGAATCGAAGGGCTGTAAGCATTCCTAAATTAGGAAAATTGTCAACAGCAATATAAGGGATATTGGTTTTACTGTTTTTTGAAAGATCATTTAAGAAAGATTGCTCTACCGGGGTGAAGTTTTTGTTTTCCATTCTGTGAATTCTTTGTCATGTTTTTAAAAATAGCTTAGGTTGCGCGAGATGTAGAACGTAAAGGACTGCAAAACGATACATAAAGTTATCAATAAATTGTTGATTTACAATGAAGGGTAAGAAGAGATGTAAGCTGTTTGCTGAACGAATTGTCCCCAATTTATTTTGGAGTAAACAGCTTACATAGCCCTTTTTTAGGAGGGAAAAGCCAGGTGTTGGAAAACTATAGTTTCCTGAGTAAGAAGGGAAACTTAAAATTTATTTAATCAAATTTTAATATATAACCTTCAAAAGCAGCCATTGCATTGCTGGATCTTCCAGGTCCCGGCTTAATCTAATATCTTCCTAAAAACCCTTTCCATCTCACTTTTATCTGCTTTTCCACCGATTAAACTTTTAGATCTTTCCTCATTTTCAGCGATCATATTTTCTAAAAATCCAAACAGTTCCCAATCATTCGGATGATCATAAGCTTCCCCTTTTGTAGCTTTTAAAGCAACAAGGTCCTCTATTTTCCGTTTTGTATAGCCATCTACCAAAACCAGCAGGTCACTGAACAATACAGGAGGAACGGTTCCTTTTTCTGTGATCCATTTTCCGGTTAAGGTGGTTCTCAGGCAATAGAAATAACTTTTCAGTTTTACTTTATCGTTTCTGCAGGCTTCCAGATATTTTTTACTCATGCTTAGATAATGATAAGAAACTGCTATCGGAGAAAAGCAGGCATCTGCCAGAGGGCTGAACAGATCTACAAATCTCTTGTTCTCTTTATACACAATAGGAGAGTAAAACCAGCTCAGTAAAGCGGCATTTGACTTCAGCAAAAGATGAAAGGTTTTCCGTAGATCCCATCCGGAACCATCCAGATCATCCTCTGTCATAAATTCTATAGTTTCATCCTTATCCCAAGGGGAAAGGTACCAGTCTTTTTCATGTTTGTAGATAAAGCGTATATCATAATCGCTGTCCGGAGAGGCAAAACCCCAGGCTCTGCTTCCGGATTCTACAGCCAAAAGGACTTCTACGCCCTTTTCTGCTTCTATTTCTCTTATCTTTTTAAGTATTGTTGGTGTCATTGTCTTTTATTTATAAGGCAAAGTAAATAATATGGTGCGTAATGTACTTGCGTAGTTTTATTGAGTTTGAGAATAATAAGGTAGGAGTGTTTGAGAGTGAGAGAGTGAGAGGATGCGAAACGCTATTATTGAGCTGGTAACTCAAAGTATAAGATAATCTCTAAGTGTCCTGTCTATACGTCTCTTGTCTCCAAGTCTCAAATCTCCAATCCATTTCACTTTTTATATTTAGCATTGTACAAAATACTCCCCATTTCACTAATATTGCATTTTCTCTATTTAACATAATTAATATACATTCATGTTATCAAACGAATTACAGCATAAAATTGATTTTAAAACAAAACCTTTGGGTGCCTTAGGACATCTTGAACAGTTGGCTCATAAAATAGGAATGGCCCAAAAAACAACTTCTCCCCGGTTATCACATCCTCATATGGTGGTATTTGCTGCCGATCATGGGATTGCTAAAGCTGGAGTGAGCGCTTATCCACAGGAGGTCACCTATCAGATGGTGATGAACTTTTTGGGTGGAGGAGCGGCAATTAATGTGTTTTGCAGGCAAAATGGAATTGATATTAAGATTGTAGATGCAGGGGTTAATTTTGATTTTCCTTCAGACTTGAATTTGATAGACAAAAAAGTCAGAAAATCCAGCCGTAACATACTGGAAGAGCCTGCCATGACTTCTGAAGAATATCAGCAAGCTTTGAAAAACGGAAAATCAGTGGTTGAGGAGATTGCCATCACAGGCTGTAATATTATTGGGTTTGGAGAAATGGGCATCGGGAATACTTCAGCCTCTTCACTGATGATGAGTAAGCTGTTTGATCTGCCGGTGATAAATTGCATAGGACGGGGAACCGGTTTGAATGACGATCAGTTACAGAATAAGATCAATATTTTATCAGCAGCTATAGACAAGCATACCCATACTAAGACGGCAGATGAAATAGCACAGACTTTCGGAGGGCTTGAAATAGCACAAATGATTGGTGCGATGGAAGAAGCTTTCCGTCAGAATATGCTGATTATGGTGGATGGGTTTATTGCAACCGTAGCAGTTGCTACTGCATGGAAGAAGAACCCGGATATCCTGAACAACTGTATTTTCTGTCATGTAAGTGACGAGAATGCCCATCTTCAGCTTCTGGATCTGCTGGGACAAAAGGCATTACTGAATTTTAATCTTCGTTTGGGAGAAGGAACAGGCTGTGCCTTGGCTTATCCTCTGATTCAGGGTGCTGTGAATTTTCTGAATGAGATGTCTAGTTTTGAAGATGCCCATGTTTCAAATAAAAAATAAATGAAAACAATAAAGAACGAACTGATCTATCTGGCAACGGCGCTGATGTTTTTCACCAGGATTCCTGTTCCGTTTACCATTCCGTATTCCAATGAGATCATGAATAAATCTCAGAAATATTTTGCGTGGATCGGGCTGTTGGTAGGACTTATCAATGCTGTGATCCTGTATCTTTCTGCTCAGCTTTTTAATCTGGAAATAGGGATCGTTTTGATGATGATCACCAGTGTTTTACTTACCGGAGCTTTTCATGAAGATGGTTTCACAGATATGTGTGACAGTTTCGGTGGCGGATATGGAAAAGAAAAAATCCTTACCATCATGAAAGACAGCAGGGTGGGAGCGTATGGGACTATTGGAATTATTCTGCTGTTTGCTTTGAAATTCCTCAGTATTCAGGCTTTGGGGGCTATTGATCTTTTTAAAACGCTGGGTATTATTATTTTGGCACATTCATCAAGCCGTTTTATTTCAGGAACAATGATTTATACCCACCAGTATGTGACTGATATTGATGTCAGCAAATCGAAACCCTTAGCGAATAAACCCTTGGACGGAACAGCCTTATTAGTAGGTTTAATCAGTGTTTTAATCTCTTTTGCCTTAATTCCGGACTGGCGCCTGATTGTTGCTTTTGCTTTGGCATATTTGGGTAAAATCTGTATGGGATGGTATTTTAAAAAGCATATCGGAGGATATACCGGAGATTGTTTGGGTTCAGTACAGCAGGTAAGTGAGGTTTTATTTTATTTAGGAACAATAATCGCATGGAAATTCATCTGATCAGACATACGGCAGTGGAAAATCCGGAAAACCGGTGTTATGGATGGGCTGAAATGCCTTTAAGAAAAGATTATCTCGAAGATTTAAAAAATCTCGATATGGATCGTGATTTCGACCTGGTTATTTCAAGCCCGGCACAACGTTGCTGTCTTTTAGCTGATTATTTTGGTTTTGATTATACAACCGATGAAAGGCTTCGGGAAATGAATTTCGGAAGCTGGGAAATGAAAAAATGGACGGATATTCCTGAAGAGGAAATTAATCCCTGGTATCAGGATTTTATTCATGTAAAAGCTACAGATGGAGAAAATCTTCTTGAAATGCAAAATCGTGTACGCAGCTTTTGGAGTCAGCTGATAACAGAACAAAATATAAATAAAACCTTAGTTATTGCGCATGCCGGGGTAATCCGCCTTATTCTTCAGTCGGTTTTAGACTTTCCCTTAGAAAATATGTTCAGTATCCGGATTGACTACGGAAAGAAAGTGATTATTCAGAAGAATGATAAATACTTTTCCATTAAAAAGATGAATATTTAACTCCGGTACACGGTACAGAAAATAAGTCCTAGTCCTTTATTATCCAACAAAAAAGCCATTCGGTTGTAATCAAATGGCTATATTATTTATTTAAAAATTTTTGTGAAACTATCCTTTTCCAGGTTTTCCAGTGAGAAATCAAAATCTGCGTCTGACTTTTCATCAGCCACTGTTGCTCCCAGCTCTTTTACAAGCTCATTGAAAGACATTGGCTCATACCACTGCTGATAAAGTGCATTCGTTGCCAGTACAGCAATCTCAGAGTTTCCTGAAACATGAGAATGGCCCGCTCCAAAATTCAGAAGTACGAAGCATTGTTTTTCCCCTTTCGGAAGAAGCATTCCCAGAATAGTCTGTCTCTGAACCGACTTACATTTGGCTTCAGCAAATACTTTGTTGGGATCCATCATATAGTCTCTTGAGATATTATCTCCTTTTCCAACTACAATTTTATAATCACATTCAGCATCTCCGGAATACACATTGTTCATGATTAAGGTCGGGGTATTCAGCCCTCTGTTGGCATACAGATATTCAACGGCACCCTGAGGTGCAGAGGTCATATCTCCTGAATACATCAGATTTCCATCCCCTTGGTTATAGGCGGCATTCCATCCAGTCTTTCCAGCTATATTCAATCCGGAAAGGTCAAGGTCATAAGCTCCCCAGGCATTTTCCCAGTAGATTCCTACTGCAAGATTTTCACCGGAGAATCTCGTTCCTGTCGGAATATTTCCTACAAACATTTTTTCAGAAGTGGGAAGCCCGAATTCTACATTCTCAGGGAAATAAAACTTCTTTCCGGAAAGATCAAATTTTGACTGTAAATAACTTAATATAAATTCATAATTCAATTCATTCGCGGCACTGTTCTTCCCTGTTTTTACCCAAGACTTTCCGTTTCTGATTCTGTAGACAAAAGTATCCTGGCCATACATTCTCTGGTAGCAGGCTGATAAAGCTTTAAATAAGGCAAAAGGACTGGCATTATCCAACCAATGCACATCAGTTTCTTCCAGTAATGTGTTTGTAGCATCATTCAATGGGTTAGAAATTAAAGGCTTATGGTGAGTTTTTGACAACTTGGAAATTTTATTAACTGTTGCTCTAGCCCCCTTGTTTTTATTTTTATACGCTAAAAATAAAGGCTTAAATCTATTAAAAACCTCTGCAAGCTTTTCTAATCCAAATGTTTCAAACAAGTCGGATGGATCAAATTTGCTTAGCTTGATATTTTCAATCAGCTCATTATTTTTAATCAGAAGGCTGCTGGCTGTTGTTTTAAAGATGACATATCTCAAAAATTCTACAGGATTCTCCGGATAGATCTGATAAAGGTCTGCAATTTTTACAATAGCCTCCTTATTTCTGATGTTTTCCTTTCCCGTGAATTCATAATCCAGTTCTTCTGTTAAAATAAATAACAGATCATTAATAGTTTCTTCTTTTAAAGCGATACCTGATCTCAGTAATGACAGACATTTCTCCGTCATTTCATCAATGGAATAAGCCTTAATTACTTTAAGACTAAGCTTGAGTTCAGGAATATTCAATATCTCATCAGGGATATAGATTTCATCCTGAAAATTACTTCCGTAGGTGGAAATATAGTGTCTAATCTGATCCATGAACAGTTCCAGTCTTGTGCTGTTCTTTATTTTCTCCCATGATTTATGGAAGGTCTTATTAAGATCATTACCTTTTAGTTTTTCCTTTGAATAATAGGCGATAATCTTTTTTTTTGCCCAAAGTGCATCAGGCTCAATCACAAAGCCAGCATTGGAAACAAAAGGGATTTGATCAGATTTTTGAGCCAGTACGGCATTGAATAATTGAAGTGTTTTCATGATATAAAAATTAATAAGTGAGGAGTAATTTTTTTAAAGAAAAATGATATAGGAACTCCTTTTACCTATAATTTGTAAAAAGGCGGAAAGTAAATCTAAAATAATAGGAACTTTCTTTGCCTTTAATTTTTTTAATTATGAAAATGACTAATACGTTAATATAAACATTTTCATTGTTTTGAGGAGCAGACAGGACTCGAACCTGTGACCCACAATCTTGGAGATTTATAGGAACTTTAGTTGCCTGCAGCGAAAAGTAATTTGTTGCTCTACCATCTGAGCTACTGCTCCTGCCGTTATGAAAAAAGTTTTCATAAACCTTAGGGGCTTTTACACCCTTAAGGTTGGGTTATTAGTTTTTTACGACTATAAAATTTAGTTATTAGTTTTCCTAAACCTTATAGGTTTTTAAAACCTATAAGGTTTAAATAGTAGTAAGTCTTACCTGTCAAATTAGAAATTATGCTTTTCTATATTTTTTCTTTTTCTTCCAGGGTGCGTTTTTCTGAACGTCACCAGCCATAATACATCCGTAAGGCATTACTTCATCAAGGACCTCACAAAGACCATATTCTTCAATCTGTGCTCTTACGTTTTTAGCACTTTTATAAGCACTAGGCAATTCAGAGATATCAATCTCATTGGAGTAGAAACGGATATCCAATCCTTCTGTTTCCTCATTGAAGATTTCCTCAGTTGTTTTATGGGCCATAGATCTTTTATGCTGACTTCTGCTGAAGTTCCTTCCCGCCCCATGCGGAGCAAAACCTAAGTTTCTTTCAGTAGTTTTTCCCTGAACGATTAATACCGGTTCCGCCATATTGAGCGGAATCAATCTTGGTCCTGTGATATCGGGCATAAATTTATCATCCAGTGGAGTAGCTCCTTTAGCATGGTAAAATAAATCACCATCTCTGAATACGAAATTATGCTCATTCCAATATCTGTTCTCTTTTTCCACCTCCAACTTATTCAGCACTGCATCATGAATGGAGGTATGGTTTTCCTTTGTCCACTGTCTTATCAATTGAAGGGCTTCCCAATAGGATTTTCCTTCTTCAGTATCATAAGGAATCCATGCATTTTCTCTTAATGTTTCAGGAGAAATATCCTGTCTGAAACGGTTGGCCACCTTCATTCCTTTATCATAGAGCGCAGCTCCCGGTGCTCTGGAACCATGGTGAGTCACCAGCATGGTATTTCCTGTATTTTTGGAGATTCCTACAAACAGGAAATGGTTTCCATCTCCCTGGGTTCCCATATGAGAACGGGCAATGCTGATCAGCTTTTCATCATTTAGAAATTCATTTTCTCTGAAAGCTTCCATCAGTTCCTGAGACATCGGCATCTGTTCTCCTCTTGGTCTCCCTCCATATCCGAAGTGTGTGATAGAATGGGCTGCATCCAAAACCTCTTTCGGATTGGTTTTACCAAAATCCGTCAGCATAACAGAACAACAGATATCAGCGCTATGGAATCCCGGATGAATGGCATTTTTGGCAACCACCACACCTCCTACCGGGATCTGACCTTCAGGACCTGTAGGGCAGGCATCAGGCATTAAAGCGCCATTGATTAATGTTGGAGTTTTCATCAGAACTTTCATGGTTTTGATTACTTTTTCCACATTATCATTTTCACTTTCATGTTCTGCCCGGATATTGATTATGAAATCTTTAGCTGTTTCATGAAGCGGTATAATGGGTAGTTGTCTGAACTGTTCCAGATATTCACTGATCTGAATTTCATCCAGATTATTTTCGTTGATATAAGTGATGGCCTCTTTAAACCATTGAGCCGGTCTATATCCTAATTCGATTAAGTGATTTCCATTAAATTCCATTTGTTTTCTCATTTTGATAATGCAAAGTAATATCATTATTGCGCAATAGTTTTGCGTAGATTATTTTTTTTTAATTATTTTTACAAAACTTAAAGGGCTGATCTGGAATAAACAAATTGGCCAACGGATTATATAATTAAAAGATTAATATGTATGGAACTATTAGAACAACTACAGCATTTTCCGGAAACTATTCAGTTCAGTGATGTTATTGAATATATCGACGGAAAGTATGATTTTACCCCCACGGCTTTTAAAAATGGTGATACCACTAATCAGGCCGGGCAGAATAACGGATCTTGTAAGGTCTTCAGCTACGCCTTATATCATGGGTTGACCAAAGAACAGACCCTTCCTCTTTTCGGAGAATTTTACAGGGATGATGTTTTGAAAAAGCCTCATGGTACTGATCACCAGAATATCAGAAACTTTATGAAATTTGGCTGGGAGGGGATTACTTTTGACGGAGACGCGTTGAAAGAGAAATAATTTTGATGAAAATAGCAAAAAGGCAAATTTACAAATCAGCAGATTTGCCTATTGCTCCAATTAAACACGATACGTATGTCATCTAATAAAAATGCATTAATCCGTTATAAAACATTAGATAAATGTCTTAAGAACAAATACCGGAAATATACTTTGGAAGATCTTATTGATGAATGTTCTGAAGCATTATTTGAATTTGAAGGTAAAGAATCCTATGTAAGTAAGCGAACCGTGCAGCTTGATCTGCAAAATATGCGCAGTGAAAAATTCGGGTATGAGGCTCCTATTGAGGTCTATGAGAGAAAATACTACCGCTACAGCGACCCTGAATACAGTATTCATAATATTTCAGTAAACGAAAGTGATTTGAAGGCAATGAATAATGCCGTTCAAATCCTAAAGCAATTCAAAGATTTTTCTATGTTTAAAGAGATGAATGGTGTTATTCAGAAACTGGAAGATTCCATCCATTCCACCACTCAGAAATCTATTATCCATCTGGATAAAAATGAACAGCTGAAAGGATTGGAGCATATCGATATTCTTTATGAAAGTATTGCCAATAAAAAGGTGTTGAAAATTCTTTATAAAAGTTTTACGGCAAGAGAATCCAATATATATACTGTTCATCCGCAGCTGTTGAAGGAATTTAATAACCGTTGGTTTCTGATCTGTCTTTATAAACAGAAAATGTATAATCTGGCACTGGACAGAATGGAGCGTATTGAAACAGATGATGCCCTTCAGTATATTGATAAAGACTTGGATGGAGATGAATATTTTAAAGATATCGTAGGGGTTACCGTTTCAGATTCAATAGCTCCGAGGACTGTTATTTTCTGGGTAGATTCCGGAAATGCACCCTACGTAAAAACAAAACCCCTGCATAAAAGCCAGGAAGTGATCCGTGAAGATCAGGAGGGAACCCTGTTTAAAATCTGTGTTCAGATCAATTTTGAACTGGAAAGGCTGTTGCTGGGATTTGGAGAGGCTCTGATTGTTCATAAACCCAGAAAACTGAGACTAAGAATGGAGGAAAAGTTTAGGGCTGCAGGTAAGAATTATCAGAACCTTGTTGTTCCCGATGAAAACTAAATACATGACGTCGGTATTTCATCTGTTACCCCTGAGAAAGTGAAACAATGGGTGAGAAATAAAAAGAAACGAATTTGAAAAAACTCATCAGCAGATTTTTATCTTGGCTTGGAAATTGCATTAACGTAAAAAGAACATCACATTATGAAATCAAGAATATTTAAAGCATTAATTGCAATTATAGCACCCATTGCGATAGAATATATCGTTAAAAAAATATCTGAGAAACTTGATAAAAAAGACGATCAGAAAGAGAAAGAAGCAAAGCAGATTACTGCATAAACAAAAAGTAGTTAGAATTTAAAATTGTTGAAAGAGGCTGGCGTATACCGTACAGTCTCTTTTTTTTATGATGATTTCTACCCATCGTCAAAAATTCTTTAATTTTCGCCACCTCTCCGGAGGAGGAGAATTCTAAGCATCCTATATGAAATCATAGACTCCATTTTTCCAGCCCAGGACTTTGGAAGAGTCTGCATTAAGCCAGTTCTTCAGAATAGTGGCATATACCTTTCTGAAATCTTCTGTATAGATAAGATCGCCCTCATTTAGATTCTGGAGATCGGGAAGGGCATTCAGCAGTCCTTTCTTTTTTAAACCTCCACTGATGAAAAACATCTGATTAGCTGTTCCGTGATCAGTTCCGTTACTCGCATTTTGGGCAACACGGCGTCCGAATTCTGAGAATGTTACAAGTAAAATATTGTGAAATAATCCGTTAGCTTTCATATCTGCAACAAAAGACTTTACCGCATCATTGATATCAGTGAATAATTTCTTCTGTCTGTCATTCTGATTGACATGCGTATCAAAACTTCCGATCGAAAGGTAATACACCTGCGTATTAATGTCAGATTTAATTAAAGATGATACTGTTTTAAAATCCTTTCCCAATTGTGAATTAGGGTAGATTTGCTCTGTTGTCTTTGCTTTGCTTTTTTCAAAAATATAATCCGCATTATTGATAGTAGATCCCAGTGTCTGATAAAGGTAAGATACGGTTTCATCTTCATGGTGATGGTCATAAAGAGACTTGAAATACTTTTCCTGGCTGGTCTGATAAAGTCTTTTAGGATCTTTAAAGGCAAATGCTTTATTATGATCACCTTTAAGAGCAAGGCTTAACATATCATCTACCTCAAGTGCTTGGGTGGGATGCTCACAACGATAACATTCTTCATCCAAAAAGCGGCCAATCCAACCTGTTTCCACAAATTCATCACTCCTGCTGGCAGACTGCCAGATATCCATACTTCGGAAATGGGATTTATCAGGATCAGGATACCCCACATTGTTCATGACGGAAAGCTCACCATTGTCGAATAGCTCTTTAAAATAGGAGAGGGACGGATTAATTCCTGCTTCATCCGTAAGAGATACAGCATCCTGAATGGCAAGGGTTTTTCTTTCCCGAAAATAAATATCATTTTTTACAGGAATAATTGTATTTAATCCATCATTACCTCCTGTCAGCTGCAGTACGATCAGGATATTCTGGTGGGGGTTCAGGGCATTATCCAAAGCCATAGACTTTAGAAAGCTGGGCATTAGCAGGGAAGCTGAGGCTAACGAACTTATTTTCAGGAATTCTCGTCTTTTGATTAACATAACTTTTGAATTTAAGTTGTACAGGTAGTACCAAAGGTTGCGGGATCTATTATTTACAATCTGCAACCTGCTACCTTAAAAACTACATTAACTGATATTCAGGGGTTGACATCAGATTGATAACCATCATTTTTATACTTTTATCAGAGAAATTTCTGACTGAGTTCATATCCAGACTTTGAGCATTCTGAATCAGATAATCTTCACAGTTTTTCTGAGCAAAAATTTTTTCTACCCGCTCCCAGTCTATGGTGATATTCGGATTTTTAAAAGACTTGTTTAAAGCAGTCTCCCGGGATTTCATACCCATGTCGATATCATCGTCCTGACGTGGACTGTATTCCAAAGGTCTTAAACCTGACCAAATCTGTGGAACCTGAAGTCTCAGCATCAGTGTTGAACTGTCGATCCATGCTTTTCCATTTGGCCATCCTGCCACATTGGGCGGGTAGAGCAGCATTTGTCCCAATAATTTCTGATAAACGATGAGGTTTTCAGGATTTTGGATGTGCATAGGAAGAAGCCGCATGATTCCAGCCATGAGTTCGATAGGTGATTTTATCCTGTTTCCTATATTGCTCTGATCATAAAACCATGAACTTGAAAAGATCTCCCTCATAAGCTTTTTAATGTCATACCCGGAGCTGTAAAAGCCGGCACTTAGTTTATCTATCCTATCGCTATCGACCTTTTCATTAACGAAGAATTTATAAATTTTGGTGGTGATAAACCTGGAGGTAGCTTTATGTTCTAATATCATATGTAAGGCATCATCTCCATTGAAATTGCCTGTTTTTCCTAAAAAAGTCTTCACCTCTTCATCGTGAAAGTTTTTTCTTTCTTTAAAATTCCCCTCTTTATCATATCCCCATCCGGTAAAAGCTCTGGCTCCCTCTCTTACATCTTTTTCAGTATAGTTTCCTCTTCCCATTGTAAACAGCTCCATCACTTCACGGGCAAAGTTTTCGTTGGGATGATCTTTTTTGTTTTGTTGATTATTGAGAAAGTTCAGCATGGCCGGAGCCTTACTTACCTCAAAAAGAAGGTCTTTAAAGTTTCCCAATGCATGTTTCCGTATGGTATTTAAAAGCTGTCTGTTGAACTTTGGATTGACTACCCTGGAAGCAAAATGACCATGCCAGAAAAAAGCCATCTTTTCTCTCATCTGTTCTTTGCTGTTCACCATTTTATCCAGAAAATGAAGATTCAGTTCATTATTCTGCTCCCTGTTGATTTTCTGCATCTGTTTTTTCTTTTCGGCAGGAGCTGTACTGCTCATGTAGTCCGCTGCCGGATCAATATCAGGAGTATCATAGGTGATTTCAGTAAAATGATCTTCTTTACATAGCTCATCAATCAACATTGTACTGTTTTTATTCTTTAAACTGTCAATTTGATTGATTCCGATTCCGAAACCTGCACGCCATAGAAGATGTTTATTTTTTATCAGTGAATCAGCCATTGTAAGAGCGTTTGTTTTTTGATGCTTCAGAAGAGATAAGGTTAAAATAACAACGGGTTAAGGATTGTTAATATTGTGAGATGGCTGCCAGCCAACCGGAAGTTTTTATTTGAAAAAATAAATGATAACAGAGACTGGTATTACTCGTAGATTTCACTGCTTTCTTTTTTCAGCTCTCAGACTTCTGATTTATTATCCTTAATTCACATTTTAAGATTAGTTTTTGATAATTTTTGTTAAACAAACATTTAAATTTTGTTAAAAATAATCTGCTGATAATCATTATTTTATGATTTTGTTGAGTGTTAAAATAACAGGTAAAGTCCTGGTTGGCATGATTTTTACATCTTACTTGCTTAGTAAAATTTAAAAATTAGAGTTATGAAAATGTTTAAACAAGCAATATTACTGGCTGGAATTTTAACAGCAGGAATAGCAAGCGCACAGAATTCAAAAATGAATAATATGATTAAGGTGGGCGCAAATGTTGGTTTAGCAGTTCCTTCAGATAACCTTTCGGCTGCTGTTGGAGTAGATGTAGCTTACCAGAACCTTATTACTCCTGGTTTTGGATTGGGTATTGCATCAGGATATAGCCATTATTTCGGAAAAGATAATAACGGATATAAGAATAATGATGTAGGAGTAATTCCTGTGGCTGCTTTAATTAGAATTTATCCAAAACAAACAGGTTTCTATTTCGGAACTGATTTAGGATATGGATTCTTAGTTGGAGATAAAACAGTAGCTTCCAATACAAATGTAGAAAGAGCAAGCGGAGGTTTTTACCTTAAGCCTGAGATCGGATACCACAACAGAGACTGGAACTTCTTCGTACAATACCAGAAGGTTTTTGTAGGAACTAAAGGAGATTTACCAGGTCAGGACTATAATGTGGGAAATATCGGAGTAGGCTTCGGTTATAATATTCCATTAGGAAAGTAGTTAGATTTAATATAAACAATTATTAACCAAACCTTTTCACTTTTTGTGAAAAGGTTTTTTTTTGTCTGCAGGATTTACGAAAACAATTATTATATTTGGTAAAATTTGAGGTTATGATTCTGAATCCAAAATTTCCACTTTATTTACCAGGAGTAGAGAACAGTAATAATGATAATGTCTCTATCATCGGAGCAAGTCTCCGTGAAGACATGACGATCTTAGGCTATTTTGTTTCCAGTAATGGAGGTCTTGAGATAAAAATCCAACAAACGTATTCCACCAAAGAGTATGCTTCTTTTAATGATATTTTAAAGAAGTTTATTCAGGATAATCAGCTGGAGAATGTAAAACGTCTGGGAGTGGCCGTTCCAGGTCCTGTACTTGACGGAAAAAGCAGCCCGGCAAGATTAGGCTGGAATTTAGATATTGAAGAATATAAAAGAGATTTCGGGTTTGAAAAAGCAGATATGCTGAATGACCTGGAAGCTTCTGCTTACGGAATGGGTCTTCTTGAGGATGATGACCTGGAAGCTATCTATACAAGCGGACATCTTGAAAAAGGAAATGTTGCCATCCTTGCCCCTGGAAACGGGTTGGGGGAAGCCGGATATTTCTTTGACGGAAAATATCTAAGACCTTTCGCTACAGAAGGAGGGCATTCTGAATTTTCACCAAGAACCAACGTAGAAGTTGAGTTTTATCAATTCCTAAATAATATCTACGGAATTGTAAGCTGGGAAAATGTATTATCTAAATCAGGATTGTTTAATATCTACAGATTCTTAAGAGACGTAAAAAGACACCCGGAACCGGAATGGTTGGGAGAACGTCTTTCAGGGGGTAATTTTGCAGAAGAACTTTATAAAGCTGCAGTAGAAGATAATGTATTGATCTGTAGAATTGCTTTAGATACTTTCATTGAGTTTTTGGCAAGAGAAGCAAATAACCTTACATTAAAGGTGAAGGCGACGGGAGGATTACTGATCTCAGGAGATATTCCTCAGATGGTAAGAGAATACATCGATAAAGATAAATTCTATGAAAAATTCAAGATCAGTGATAAAATGGAAGGCATGTTGAAAAATATTCCAATCTACCTGGTCAAGCAAAATCATACAGCATTAAAAGGGGTAGCGCTTTATACCGCTTACTACCAACAATAAATAAAAGGCTCCGAAGAAATTCGGAGTTTTTTTATGGGATGATATTATTCATAAAAATAATTAATTTTCTTGATTTACATCAACGCTATCTATCAGAGAAGATGGCTACCTTTGTGTTATTAAATAAGTAAATAATTTTATTCAATGAAAAAAATATTTTTATTAGCCGTTTTAGCTGGTGGTTTAGCTTTCGGACAGTCAAAAAAAGTAGTAGCGTCTGATATTCACTGGTGGGGATATAAAGTAGCAAAATCTGAGGCTAGTTCTCACGACGGTACTGTAAAAGTAAAGTCAGGAGATATGGTAATGAAAGGAAATCAATTGGTAGGAGGAAGCTTCGTACTAGATATGACTTCCATCAATGCAACTGATCTTTCCGGAGAATACCAGCAAAAACTAAACGGACACCTTAAAAACGGTGACTTCTTTGAAGTTGAAAAATTCCCGACTGCTAGTTTCAAAATTACAGGTATTAAGAAAAATAACGATAAAATCTACAGTTCTTTGGTAACAGGAAATCTTACTGTAAAAGGAAAAACAAACCCGGTTACATTCCCTGCAAAGATCTCTTACAGCAAAGGAGTGGTAAGTTTAGTATCCAATAAATTCTCTTTCGACAGACAAAAATTTGATGTAGCTTACAAATCTACAATGCAGGATGTTTTTGTGAAAGATGATATCGATATGCAGGTTAAGGTTACTGCTCAATAAATTAATCAAAAAAAGATTGTTAAAAGTGTAGAAGTTCTACACTTTTTTTTATTTTTGTTGAATTGTAAATAAAAAAGAATGAAAAGATTACTATTGTTTGCTATGGTGTGTGTAGGCATGTCATTGGTTTCCGCTCAAAAGAAATTTGATAAAGTTTCAAAAGTGACTTCATCAGAGATCAGATGGTGGGGATATAAGGTTGTAAAAACTGAAGCCTCTTCCCATTCAGGAACAGTGAAACTGAAAAGTGGAAAATTTAACTTTGACCATACTGTTTTGGTAGACGGAGAGTTTGTGATAGATATGAGAAGTATGATGGCCGGAGATGTTTCCGATGAGGACCAAATCAAGCTTACAGACGACCTTAAAAGTTCAAACTTCTTTGAAGTTAAAAAATTCCCGGTAGCCAAATTTCATTTGACTAAAATTATTCCACTAGCCAACAGTGAATACAATTCTACAGTATATGGTGATGTAACCATTAAAGGAGTAAGAAAAACCATCACTTTTCCTGCTAATGTATATGTTACCCAGTTTACCGTGGTTGTTGAGTCTGCTAAGTTCTCATTAAACAGAAGAGACTTTAAAGTATTCTACCAGTCTTCACTGAAAGACTATTTCATCAAGAACGAAATGGATATCCAGTTCAGAGTTTCTACAGAACAGTTGGATAACGAAAACAGAGTTCCGGTAAAGAAAAAGAAATAAGATTAAATATAATATTGATAAAAAGAGCAGTTCAGGTAATGAATTGCTCTTTTTTTATGGAATGTAGGGTATACAATTAGTGTTGAGAACATTCCGTCAAATCTGCTGATCGGATATGTGTTGGGGAAGGGAATATTTTGCTCTTTAATCTTGATATTCATAAAAATATTAAATCCCGAAAAGCTGTGGTGTACTTCTTATGCAATGAGCTCATCACTAAAAACTGAAGTCTTATTTTAAAACTTTTTTGAAATTGTAAAACTTGTGAAATAGGAGACTGAAAAAAACATGTTTCCTTTTTACATAAAGCCTAAGTCTTACAACAACTTGAATGTTTAAAGCTTTTGTAGTTTAAATTCAACAGCAATATCTTTAGCTTTTTTCCCTTCAAACGGTAATTTCCTTTCCTGTTTTTTTTATAAATTAGTCTTATGAAAATTTATATTGTAAGCGGTCTTGGAGCAGACTTTAAGGTACTTGAAAAATTGGAGTTTCCCAAAAACTGTGAACTGGTTTTTATAGATTGGCTTATTCCCGAAAGTAATGAACCTTTTCAGGACTATGTAAAAAGGATGGCAGAGAAAGTGGATGATTCAGAACCATTCTGTTTGTTGGGCTATTCTTTTGGGGGAATTATTGTGCAGGAGATTAACCAGTTGAAGCCTGCCGAGAAAGTAGTTATCCTGGGAAGTATAAAATCAGATAAAGAAAAATCCAAATTTATAAAGACGGGTGAGGTGACCAGGATTCCAAGAATCCTTCCGGTGGGACTGTTCAATAACAGAGCGGCTCAGGTATATTCTGTAATAAGAAAGCTGTTTGATCCCAGAAATCCTAAAATTCTGGAATATTTCAAAGTGCGGGATCCTTATTATTTAAAATGGTCTGTAGAAAAAGTTTCCGAATGGAAGTTTGAAGAAAATCCTAATGTTATTCAGATATTGGGAGATAAAGATATTGTTTTCCCAATACGGTATTCAAACCCGGATTATGTAATCAAAGGCGGTTCACATCTTTTTCCGGTCACTAAACATAAAGAAGTTTCGAAAATACTGACTAAGGTATTTTCTGAAAAAATGATCAATGTTATTTTATAAATAGTTTTTTTATAGGGGTGTTGTGATTTAAAATGTGTTTTTCATGGAATTTATATTTAAATTTGATAGGGTTAAATATAAATTTTATGAAAGTAGGATTAAAATGGATCATTTCATTTTCGGTGATTAGTCTTGTTGCATTCGGAGGATTGTTTTGGAATCCGGGTGCAGAGATTTCTGATACCGGAGCATTTCTGAGTGAAGATAAAATTGTAGGGGCAGATGTTGCCTGGATTCTTGCTGCTGCCGGACTGGTCTTGCTGATGACTCCCGGACTTTCTTTCTTTTACGGAGGAATGGTAGGAAAGAAAAATGTGATTTCCACCATGCTGCAGAGTTTTATTGCTTTAGGCGTTATTTCTATTTTATGGGTGATGGTAGGATTTTCTTTGTCTTTTGGAGAATCTTTGGGATTCAGTATTAATGGAAATCACTATGGGATTATAGGAAATCCTTTAAGCTATATGTTTTTTAACGGAGTGGGAGGATTACCACACAAAATGATGGCTTCTACCATTCCTTTTGTGCTTTTTGCATTATTTCAGATGAAGTTCGCTGTTATTACTCCCGCTATCATTACAGGATCTTTTGCTGAGAGGGTTCGTTTTATTTCTTACCTTTTATTTATAGTTCTTTTCTGTATTTTTATTTATACACCGCTCTGCCACATGGTATGGCATCCTGATGGGCTTCTGAATAAGTATTTTGGAGTGAAAGACTTTGCCGGAGGTACGGTAGTGCATATGAGTGCCGGATTTGCAGCGCTTGCAGGAGCTTTAGTATTAGGGCGGAGAAAAAATCCGCATCATGAACCTTCAAATATTCCCTATGTTCTTTTGGGAACGGGAATGCTGTGGTTTGGCTGGTTTGGGTTTAATGCAGGATCGGCATTGAGTGCTTCCGCCTCTGCAGCTACTGCCTTTGGAACAACGACCATTGCTTCCGCTTCTGCCATGATGACCTGGATATTTTTTGATAGAATTAATGGACGGAGTATTTCTGCATTGGGAGCTTGCATTGGAGCAGTAGTAGGATTGGTGGCGATCACTCCCGGATGTGGTTTTGTCAGTATTCAGGAGAGTCTTTTTATAGGATTTATTTCAGCAATCGTTTCTAACGTGATGGTCAACTGGAAAGCTTTGAAGAAAGTAGATGATACCTTGGATGTTTTCGCCTGCCATGGGGTAGGAGGAATTATGGGGATGATCCTGACAGCTATTTTTGCTCACGGGGAAAACGCCAGTCTTCTTCATGGTGGAGTAGAAGTATTTCTTCATCATATGGCAGCTTTGGTTCTGGTTTCTGCTTTTACATTTTTCGGATCACTGCTTTTATATAAAATTACAGATGCCATGATTACATTAAGGGTTTCCGAAGAGTCTGAAAATATGGGGCTTGATCTTTCCCAGCACGATGAGAGTCTCAATTAGTAACAGAAAAAAACAGGGTATAACACGGTTGCTTCCGGAATACCCTGATTTAAATAGAATTTCAAAATACTGTTTTGAGATTTTATGCAATGGAGGCAATAGCCTTAAAGATCCTTTTTTTTGACTCCTCGAATATTTCACCACCAAATTCTTCATTATCTAATGAGATAACGGTGATATCTTTTATTCCCATTATTCCTAAAATATGTTTTAAATAGGTGGTCTGGAAATTCATATGGCCATTCTTCTCATTTTCTCCATACCCTGTATCTCCTCTGCTTGAGAGTATAAATACTTTCTTATTTTCCAGAAGACCTACATAGTCTCCGTCTGGAAAACCTGACCTGAATTTCCAGGTCTCGTTGATTCGCATGACCTGATCTATATAGGCTTTTAAGCCGGAGGGAATAGACCAGTTGTACATGGGGGTGCCAATCACATAGATGTCATTTTCTTTAAGCTCTTTTACAAGCTCATCGCTCAGTTGCAGTTCTTTTTGGCTTTCCTCCGTCCTGTCTGAGGGCTTTTTAAATGCTCCTGCAATCCAGGATTCATTAATATTCGGGATATGCCCAATTCCGGTTTCTCTGTACGTAAATACATCATGAGGGTGTTTGGTTTTCCAGTTTTCAACAAACAGGTCGGTTAGCCTTCGGCTGTAAGATCTTTTGCCTCTTACACTGGCATTAATAATCAATACTTTCATAATGGTAAATTTTATACCTCAAAATTCTCGATTATTAAGTCCGGAAAAATTGATCTAGTTCAAGAGGATTTATTTTTTTTTCGAATTCTGCTGATAAACTCTGCAGAGACACCTAAATAAGAAGCTATTAAATACTGTGGAACTTTGGCAGCTATATCAGGATAGGACTCCAGGAAATATAGATATTTCTGTTCAGCTTTATACATATTATTAAATACAATTCTTTTCTCCAGGGTTCCAAGATATCCTTCTAAAATAATTCTAAAATATCTTTCCAGTGAAGGTATTTGCTCTAACAGTTTTTGAAAAGAGCCATGGCTGATCTGCAACAGCTTTGTTTTCTCTATCGCCTGTATATTATAAATAGAGGCTTTTTGCCTGGAAAAGCTGTAGATATCGGTTGCCCACCAATCGTCAATCGCTAAAAAAAGGATTTCTTCGTTGCCATTTTCAGGATTGATGCAGAAGGCTTTTAAAGTACCGGATACAACATAATTGTCATAGCGGCAGATATCGCCATTTCTTAAAAGAAATTCACCTTTTTCCAATGTCCTTTCTGTCCAGATGTTTTTGAAAACCGAAATTTCCTCCGGACTTAATCTGACATGCTGCGAAATATTTTTAATTAATGCTTCCATTTAGAATGATGAAGATAAAGAATGTGAATTTAATAGGATGGCATACGAAATTATTGTTCACTGCTAATTTAAAAAATATAATTGTGAAATCTTATTTCTAATGGGTATGAATAGTTATTAATACCCGATTCTGCTATGCTGTTTATTAGATTTATCACGTATCTTTGTAAAAGCAAAATGAAGAGCCATTTATGGAATCAATATCGGTTTTTGAGATTATCAAAGTAGGAATAGGCCCATCCAGTTCACATACGATGGGACCTTGGAATGCAGCGGCTGCATTTATCAGAATTATAAAAAGGGAAAGATCAATCGCAGAGGTAAAAGAAGTTTTTCTTGAATTCTTTGGCTCTTTAGCCAAAACTGGAATTGGGCACGGAACGGATATCGCGGGCATGCTTGGTTTGAACGGTGAAGATTTTAAGACCATCAATACTTCAAAAATTGATGAAAAGATAGAAAAGATCAAGAAAGACCAGATTATTAATCTTGGGGGCGAGAAAGAAATTCCATTTGTTTACGGGTATCATTTGGTTTTAAATATGCAGAAATCACTTGATTTTCACCCGAATGGAATGATCTTTAAAGCTGTTTTTGAAGATGGTACTGAGCTTGTTCAGGATTTTTATTCTGTAGGTGGAGGTTTTATTGCAAGCCAGGAAAAAAACTCAATAGAAAAACAATGCGTACGTACATTGTATCCTTGTCATAAAGCTGCAGATATTGCAAAATATTGCCAGAAGCTAGGATTTAACAAAATTTCAGATTTAATTCTAATTAATGAAGAAAGCTGGAGATCACAGGACGAAACAAGAAAGGAAGCTTTATATATCTGGAGTCAGATTAAAGAATGCATCTACAAAGGAGTGAATAAAGAAGGGATTCTTCCCGGTGGATTGAACGTTTCCCGAAGAGCAGCGGGAATTAACAGAAAACTGTTGGGAGAAGAGATTTATAAAAATAAAGATGAATGGTTTCAGCAGGTTGTTGATGCCGAAGAAAATTTCACCAATATCAATAAATGGATTGCCTGTTTTGCACTGGCAGTAAATGAAGAAAATGCCAGCTTCGGAAGAATCATCACAGCACCTACCAACGGAGCGAGTGGAGTGATTCCCGCAGTGTTAATGTATGCACAGGCATTTACGCCATTTACAAGCGAGGATGATATTGTAAGATTCCTGCTTGTAGCCGGAGAAATTGGAACATTATTTAAGAAAAATGCAACCATTTCTGCAGCAATGGGAGGATGTCAGGCCGAAATCGGAGTGTCATCAGCGATGGCCGCTGCGGGACTTACGGAAATCCTTGGAGGAAGTGTAGGGCAGGTATTAATGGCTGCTGAAATAGCTATGGAACACCATCTTGGATTAACCTGTGATCCTATTAAAGGACTTGTACAGATTCCATGTATTGAAAGAAATACAATGGGGGCTATGAAAGCTATTACTGCGGCAAATATTGCTCTGGAAAGTGACCCTACGAAGGCAAAAGTAACCCTGGATGAGGTTATCCAGACGATGTGGGAAACAGCTCAGTCTATGAGTGACCGTTTTAAGGAAACCTCAGAAGGTGGGTTGGCAATTGCAGTGAATGTTCCTGAATGCTAATATGCTAATACAGAATACAATTAAAAATACGAAAAATCCTTAGACATAACATCTAAGGATTTTTTTTATGTAGTAGGGGCTCTTAATGGATAAACACTATTTTTTACTGAAGACGTATGTTTTTCCATCCTGTGTAAGCTGAAGCTGTCTGTTTTTAATTGGAAATTCCTAATTGTTTGTAGGAAGGTTAAAAACGATCCATGTAGTTTGTCATTCCGAAAGAATCCCCCTCAATTTTTATGAGGCCGTTGAGGTGCCTATGGAAGATATTAAGATCAATACTTATTTTTTTTAGTTATAATCTTTGCGTATAAGAAGTACTTAAGTCTTTGAAAATCTATGATTTTATGGATGTCCCGATGAATGTTACAATGGAAAACATGATATTCCCCTCCTCCGGAGGGGTGGCGGAAATTCAAAGAATTTTTGACGGGGTGGTCAAAACCAGACGTATAAGATTGCTTTAAAGAGTTATTCAACATCCTGTTTGTCATTCTGTAGGAGTCTAAGCCGTTGTTATGGTGTTAGTTGGGATTCCTACGGAATGACAAAGATTGTGTTATACTTTCAGGAAGTTTTTAAAATAAACACTAAGTTTTAGAAAAAATCCAGACTAGGAATTTATTATCTTAATATACCTCTGATTCTGTTGGCATTGGTAATCAGCTCTTCAAGGTATTCGTAATTTTCTTTTTCCAATGCAGATTTAAATTTTCTGAGCTGGGTAATATGTTCGTTCAATACATCCAGTACGTTTTCTTTGTTCTGTTTAAAGATGGGAACCCACATTTCAGGATGCGATTTAGCCAGACGTACGGTACTGGAGAAACCCGAACTGGCCAGTTGAAAGATCGTTTCTTCTTCGCGCTCTTTTTCCAATACGGTATTGGCAAGAGCGTAGGAGGTAATATGGGAGATATGGGAAATATAGGCAGTATGGATATCATGATCTTCCGCATCCATATAAATCATATGCATATCAAGTGCATTGACTATTTTTTCAACCAGGTTTAAAGCATCTTCAGCAGATTCTTCTTTATTGCAGATAACCCCTGCTTTTCCGGCAAAACTTTCGGCAATAGCAGATTTCGGACCGTTATTTTCGGTACCCCACATCGGGTGAAAGGCCACAAATCTTGAGCGTTTTGGATGATCTTTTACGGCATGGACAATTCCTGCTTTTGTAGAACCTGCATCCATCACAGTCTGATGATCCGAGATAAGATCCAGAACACCCGGCAATAATTTTCTGGCAGCATCCACAGGAATAGCAAGGATGATCAACTCAGCATTTTTAACTCCCTGCTCCAGATCAACACCTGCATCAATGATTTTTAGCTCTAATGCCTCATCAATATGCTGTTTATTGTTATCAATTCCGTAGATAAAACTGGCGATGCCTTTTTCCTTTAATTTTAATGCCATCGATCCGCCGATTAATCCAGCTCCTATAATACTTATTTTCATCTTTTAAATTGGTTTAAAATAAAAAAACCTCGTCTAGGACGAGGTTTTAAATTATGTTCATAAGAATCCCTATCCCAGATCTGAGTTAAAAATTCTATAATAATATGTTCCGTTGTTAAAATTCACAAAGCGAAGGTATAAATTTTTTTTTAAACTATGATTGTTCTGGCTAAAATTTTGAAAATTATAGAAGAATTACGAAGTTGATGTATGTGTTTCCTATATTCTAATCTTTGTTTTACTTAATAAGAATGATTTATTAATTTTGTAATAACATTGTGAATAAAGAGATAATAACAAGTGAAGTGTAGAACTATTTTAAGTTTTAAATTCTTTTATTTTGAAGTAAAAGTATCACTAAAAAAGCAACACATGAAAAATAAATATGTATGTAGCCTGATTATTTTGGTAGTTATGATCATCTTTGGAAATGCTAAAAACCATCCTCACGTATTTTTAAAAGTACAAAAAATGGAACGTTCCAATATCCTATACGGAGACACTATAATGATTAAAGAAAGCTTTAATAATGAGGATGTTGTTCCCAATGAGTATATAAAAGACAGGCTGGATCCTATCCGGGCTAATTTCAAAAGAATTAATTCTATTACAAAATGGACTCGTATTAAACAGAAAGATATTGAAGGAGTATCGGCAGAAGGAGGGGAGGCAACGTTTTATTATCAAAAGAAAAGGCTTGAAAAAATTATAGCCAGACACTACGGTGAAATGGGGCAGCTGTTGATAGAGTATTATCTGTTTAATGGAAAACTTTCTTTTGTTTTCGAAAAAGAGTATCGGTACAACCGCCCTCTTTTCTATGATGTGAAAGTAATGAAGGAAAATAATGATACGGAAGCTTTTGATTTAAAAAAATCGGAGATTACCGAAACCAGGTATTATTTTTTAAATGCGAGGCTTATTCATATCATTGACAGCCAGGATTGTGGGGCTCCGTTTAGCGCAGATTATATAGCTGAAGAGGAAAAAAGAATAAAGGAGGATTTTAAAAAACTCTTACATTTAGAAAAATAAAACTGAATTGTTAAGGTCTTTACTTAGAATCCGGGAAATACTATTTATCCTTATTTAATGCCAGAAACTGCCGATAGTAATTACCAAGATACAGAGAAAATTGTTCTTCAAAAGTCTGTTCTTCCCAGTCTTTATTAATGATAACCGGGTTCTCTATTCTAAAAGTAATTTCTTCAATTTCCTCCGGGCTCAGATTTTCTACCTTTTCAGGATCGGGTAAAGCAATGCGGAAAGCAAGTACCTCAATACCTTCTTCTTCCCACCATTCCATACTGTACTGTGAGACATTTTTCTGAGTAATCGAGTGTAATTCGGATTCCAGCTGGCTATAGACGGACAGGTCTTCATCACCCGAAAGATCGACATGGGCTGTATAGTCCAGAATTAATTTAAGAATTCCAGGATATCTGTTTTCTGCTGTTTTTAAATCGGGTTCTATATCTGATCTCAGTTCCATCAGTTGTTTGAATTTCGGATAACGGCAAGGCGTTCTTCCACTTCTTTGATTTTATTGATCCAGTAATTAATTCCTTCCTGATTAGTCACTGTTTTCTTAAAAGCATCCCGGTTTACTGTCCATAGCTTAGAGCCGTTTTTTTGATACTCAATTTCACGTTCTCTTTTCGTTTCCGGTTCTATGCGGTATCTCCAATACACCAGCGAATGCATATATTCTGCGCGGATTTTTTCAAGGTAAGTGATAATGGCTTTTCGATCCTGAGGAATATATCCCGGCCCGGAACATCCGCAGGAATGGAAAGTGATGCCTACTGTATACAGATCCTTGATATGCGCCCACCTTTTATGATCATTTTTTGAAGGGGATTCAAAATCCAACCCCATATTGGCCATCAGTTTTCCACATTCAGGACATTTGGCTTCTACTGAAACCTGAGAATCCCTGTCCACATCGTGTAAAATGCGGCGTTTGAATGTTTTCTGGCAGTTAAAACAGGCATAATGACCTTTGTAAACCATCATGGCATATCGGCACATTGTATTATATTTAAATCGTTAATGTTTGTTAAATTTTGTTATTTTGTGGGTATAAAAATATGTATTTTTCCGTTTGTTTGCGAAAAAAATATTAAAATTTTGATTTTACTGTGTATTTATTCAATCAATAAGATGCCGGACCAATCTTTTTTATTCAAAAGAGATAATCCTATCCCAGCTAATCCTTCTAACAATCCCATATTATAGACGTATTCATCTCCTGCTTTATATAAAAAGCAACATTCCTGATTTTCTGGAGCATAATAAGAATGAGTGATCCCACGCCAGTATTCTCCGGCTTGTGCAAATGCCGGGTTTTGGGTGCGGGTATAAAATGAATCGTATATCGAAGAAATTCCGGCACTTCCATGACAGAGTGAAGCATCGGTTACCTTACTGGATTCCTCATGTTTTCTGACTGTTGTTTTTAACAGGATTTGTGATGCCTGATTCTGTAAAGATTGATCCTGAATAAGCTCACCAATTTTATAGAGAACACAGGATATTCCCAGATCCCCATAGCACCAGGCCAGGCGGGAAGCATATTTTGAATTTTCTTTGCTGGTTTCGATTACAGAAGGGAATACGGATACCGTACCTTCCATCGAAGCATAGGTCATAAATTCTGATAAGGTTTTCCTGATAAAAGAAATATCAGCTTCTGAATCTGCAATATAGGCCAGCAGTAAAAGATTGGGAAGAAATCCATGGGAAATACCAAAATTGGATATATTTTCGGCCTTATCTTTTGGGTTTTGCCAGAACAGGTCTGTTTTCGTTTTAACGATGGTTTCTTTTAATGTGTGCAGTAAGTCCGGATCCAGTTTTCTGATATCCATCTGTCTGTTCATGAAGGGCATCACCAAGCCGATTCCCCCATAGAAGAAATCAAAATTATGGTTCTGAAACTGAGCAATAGCTTCTTCAATCATTATATCTCCAATATCTTCAATATCCAGAAAATCAAGAGAACACCATTGAGATTCCTGTAAATAGGAGGCTGAAGATAAAACTCCTGATAACCCTGCCGCATAGGAAAGATCAATTTTTTCATTTTCTATATGATCGAAGATTAAATCTTTATACCGGTCTATTTTTTTTTCTACAGTCTTATTAAACTGCTCAGGATAGGAATTAAAATAATGATGAAGAAATAATAACTCTGAACAAGCTCCATTCATTAACCCAGCGTGGGTATGCTCGTAGTCTAAGATGTTTTTACAGATGTGTTGAAGTATTGGCATTTGTTTTTAAGCTGAAGAATTGTTTTTTTAAAATTTTTTCAAGGAAACAGTACATTAAATATTCGTGAAGTCTGTTATCACTTCGTACTACCCTGATAATATGCATATGGATAATATTGGCCAGATTCTTATAGGAATTCTGCCCTTGCAAGGTTGGTAAATCTACCTGGATATCCTTGAAGAATTGAGTGTGAATGGCTGACAATATATCATTTTTTTCAGAGATAATATTCTCAATTTCCTCGGAGAACCCTTTATATTTTGCATTGATAAAAGCGGTTTTTAAAGGAGAGGTATTAAACTCCCTGGCCAGACTGCTTTTTACCCCGCTTACAAAGTTTAGCTGGGATTCCGTATCGAGATTAAACACTTTACAATAGAAAAGAATATGCTTGATAGGATACATCCATAAAATATCGGTGTTATCTTCTTCAATATTTTTCTCAATGATTGCTGCGGAAATAAGAGAATCATAATAAAATATCTTTTCAAATATTTTGGTGTTATTCCCTTCGTAGCGTTCTAATTCCCGATCATAGGTGTCATAAGATATCCTTTGTATTTTCTCAGCAAGGTATTTCTTTATAAGAGCATTGATATGGGATTTTACCTCTTCGTGATTAGTTTTAGGGGCGAAAATTCTTAGTCTTATGTGAAATTCTGGATCATAGAATTTAATATAGAAAAACTTCTCTATTAGTTTATTTGCTTGTAAAAAGCTTAAAATTCCTACTGTTTCACATATGAAAAAGTCTGCAAATACTTTACCTGTATATATTTTCAGATAAAGGCAGTTATCAATATCCGGAAACAGGGATCTTGGAATATCAGAGGTTTTCACCACAGGAAGGAAGTTCTCTTCTTTCTGGTGCTGTGCTTCATTTTTGAAGAATAGTAAAAACTCATTATTGACGGTATTTCCATCCTGGTTATACGTTACCGGAGTAAATTCATCTAGTAAAGATTCTATTATTTTCAGTTTTTGTTTCTTTTTCAGTTCTGTTAAGAAGGTTTTCTTTGAGATCTCAAATTTTAGATGGATATAGAGTTCATTATCTCCTTCTGAAATGAAGAAATTCTTTGTGATGTTAAGCTTTTGAAGGTTTTCATCAAATGCTGTAAGCGCTTCTGAAACACTGGTATTTTTATTGGAAAAGAAATCATGGTACTCAATAAGCCATGCTGCTTTTTTGACAATGAAATTTCCTTTTTGTAGTCTTGGGAAAAATTTAAAAATATCCAGCAGTTTTTCTTCATTGATCAGGAGACTGTGGTTTTGCTGGGTCTGAAAATCGAGCAAAAACTCAAAAATCGGACTGTTGGTGGGATGCATGATATTGTAGGCATTGGAAAAAACCGGTATCACATACTTATTTAATACTTTAGAACGTAAAACAATCCGGTCATTTACAATAGAAATATACAGATCATTCAGATGGATTTTCTTTCTGCTACTGCTTTCATCAATGTATCCTATATAATATTCGGTATTAATTTTTCTTTCAATGACATTTCCTATTTTCTCTGAAGGAAGATGTACAATTTCGGCAATGACTGTGTCTTCACCATAGATCTTTTTTTCGTGATCATGAATATCATCTAATAAATTGCCTATCTCTTTATGATCTGAAAATCGTCCCAATATTTTTCTTGGAGAATGGAATGAGATATAATCAATAAAGTAAACAGGGTTATTGGTTTCTTTATCAAAGAAAATAGATGCTTTATAGGATTTGAACGGGAAAGACGGGTTCATTTTTTCGGGAAGGAAAACTTCCTGATTTTTACTTAATACATGGAGATCAATACTATTTTTTTTGTTTTTAATACAATCTATAATAGCATGGGAATACTGAACTTCTTTCCTGTTGAGGCTAAGATTATCCTCCTTAATGGATTCATTGGGCCAGCCTAAAATGAGAGTGCTGCTGTCTATATTCTCTGAGTTGGCAAATTTTCCATAGCCGACTCCGAATTCAATATCAAGTGCATGGAGTAAGTTAACCTCCTGCTGGTCATATTTTTTACTAAATTGCTTTTTGAAATTAGTGATCCTGTAAGGAGTCTGGTTTTCTAATATGCTGAATCTTTCAAAAATAGCATCACTTTTCTGAATGTCTTCAATGAACTTTTGGCTCATGGTATTTGACGTCTCAAAATAAAGGTCTACATGAAGAGGTACTTTTTTCTGATCAGGAAGTGACAGGATTTCAGGGATATTGTTTCCTTGATTAGACTTGTCTATATACTCTTTTAGCTCATTAAAGCCTGGTATATCTACATTTTTATATATTTTATTGATCAGGTTTCCGGTTTCGGTTCCTGAATAAGATAAAGATGAATTGATAATCTGTTCATCTTTTAGTTCATTGAAGAAATCCTCAGCTTCACTGTGGGTAACGTCGTTTTCTTCTTTGATATAATGGATAATTTCTTCAGAAGTTTTTTCTGATCTGCAGAATTCGATAACGGAACCAATGTATTCATTACTTTCTATGGTGACCAATCGGTAGTCTCTGCCAATCACTCCTGTGTAGCATTGCAAATATTTGTATTCGTCAAAGATTTCATACAATGTATTATTAGTAAGGTAGGACTCGTGTTTTTCCAGTGAGTTTACTGCTTTGTATACATAGTCTGAATCTAGCCTGAGTCTGGGATGGGATGTATTCCAGTAAATCTTTTTATCAGTTATTTCCGATGAGGTTTTAAGAGTACCTAAGCCTGAAAATAACCCAAACGGTGTAGGCCGCGTGGTATATCGTGAAAGATATTTATATAAGGATATTTGTAATTTTTCCTTTTGTTCCGGATTTTTTTTAGAAAACTCTTTTGTCACCTCATTGTAAAAGTTCAATGACGACAATTTAATAGCATCCATGATAGCATCATTACAGGAAATATTTTCAATAACATCCGATGAAGAATAAAACTTGTCTAAATCATCAGGTGAAAGAACCGGAGTTCTCAATATGGTGTAATGAAATGGAGTATATTGCTTTGAAGACATATTATTTTACGTTGAAGATGACAAAAGAGATCAAATGTTAATTAGCAGTTACCGCAATCTGCTGTACAGTTTGCTTTTGAACAATTTAACACGTGAGTATGCATAAAGTTAGACAGACACCCGTCTGAACATCCTGCAGTAAACAGTCCTAAATCGTCATTAATACCAATGGCTTTACCACCTTTTACTTCAAATAAGCTGTTTTTGCTTAAATTTTGTACGTTCTTTTTTGAAATTGTTAGTTTTTTGTCTGATTTTTTCATGGTAATTTTATTTTAAAAAATGTTGTGTTAATTTGGTGACTCCATGCCAGGCGTTACCCAAAGCATGCAGCATCTGATCCGGCTCTACTACAAGATAAAACAGAACCACAGGGACCAGAGGAAGCAAACTTAGAAGAACAGCCAAAATAGGGGAAATAAGGTACATCCCGTAAGAATGGCTAAACCTGTTGTTTATATTACTGCTAATGGCTTTAAAAACAATAAGCATCCTGTCTTTATAATGATAGAGAATTAAGAGATCAAGGAATATATAATAGCTCAGTCTTGATGCAAACCCATTAACCATAGAAGGTTCCATAAAGGTGATATCCATGATTAAAATATTGAAAGCAATAGGTAAAAAAAGAAGAGCTCCTATAATTACAGTTTTATTATAGAGAAGCAAAGCTCCACATAACGTCTGACAAATTCCGATGATGATCTTAAAAGGATTGTGGTCGAATAAATACCACATTACTTTAAAAAGACTGAGGTCTTTAATGGGTTTATTTAATTCTTCACCCGAAATACCAAATTGTCCGTCATCGAAAAATTTAGCATATCCGAAAGATAAGAACTGCCATGCAAGCAGAACTCTACAGATCAGAATAAAATAGTCCCAATGCTTACTCGCAAAAGTCTTTTTAATTGTGGTAGTCACGATGGTTATTAGAAGTTTTTTTTAAATATATGCTAAAATTTTGAAACATACATGCGAATTGTATGAGAAAAAATAATATTTATTGATTGATTTATAAAAAATGATCGAGGTGAATTGAGTTTAAAAACCTTTGTTTTAGGGATTTTTTTAATAATATTTCTACTTTTATTAATTACTTTTTTTATTTCACAAAACCGGGTATTTTTTCTTTTTTATGCAGAAATTAAGAAGATAAATTCATTCAAAAAAAAGAAATCGGCAGTATTTCTTGGATGAATACTGCCGATTATATAGCCTTATATATACTATTGCGCTTATTTTTAACTTGGGATTATCAATAGAGCCGCTGTTCAGATGTAGAAAAGTATATGGCTAATCAGACTGTTTAAGGGTTTGAGATAATTAAAGTAGAAGGAATATCAGACAGCCATAAACTTTTGGTGTCAATCAGGTTCTTCCAGCTTTTGCTACTGATAAGCATCAGATCCTGTGAGTTGAGGAATTCCTTCTCGATCCTCTTTTCATTATAGAGGGTGATATGGTTAGGAGCTACCTGTTCAATACTTCTGATAAGCTCCTTTACTTCAATATTGTTTCGGATCTGCCCTGCAGCATCCAGAATAATAACCTGTGAGTTATTATTATTGATCAACCTTTTAGCATATTCAAGCAGGTAAAAATCACTAAGGTTGAATATGGGCACAAATATCTTATCAGCTGCTGTAAATTCTTTGTCAACGAGAACACCTACAGGGATGGTTGCTTTGTCTAGCACCTGAAGGGTCAGGTCGTCGAAAGGAGAGGTATTGAAAATATTGCCTTTTCCTTTTACCGTGTTTAATAATTTTTCGGGATTGATGATTTTTGTGGTAAACCCTAATAATCTACCGAGTAAACTTCCTTCATACATGGATTTTCCGAGCATGATAAGAAGGAGATCATAATTTCCTTTATTGGTAATATTGGTAAGATCACTTTCAACATCTGTGGAAGCTTTGAACAGGGTAGTGACTTCAAGCTGGAGCTCGTGAGAAGTTTCAATTACATTTTTAAACTGTTCTTTTTCAAAGTTTTCAATATCAAAGGCATGAAGTTCGTCAACTGGAGCAATAGTCATGGCGGTAACACTTTTATTACCATTCATTTTATGGGTGAAATTATCTGCAAGCCTCAATAGTTTACTTCCAGCTTTTGCCGTTTCGAAAGATAAAAGAACTCTATATTTTGCATCATTATGTTCCTCTTCATCATCTTCTACCATTGATTTTTTTCCTTTAAAAACATAATTGATGAAATCAAGGCACGGACCTGTCATAAAAGTGGTAAATAATGCCATGATAACCAATAAAGCAAATAATTCCGGACCTAAAACACCCAAATCATAACCAATATTAAGTACAATAAGCTCTGTTAATCCTCTGGTATTCATTAGAGCCCCTATCGTAAGACTGTCTTTCCAGCTCATTTTTAAAAATTTTGCCGTCAGTGCACTTCCCACGAATTTTCCCGTAACAGCAGTTAGAATGATGAGTCCACCAATTTTCCAGAGATGAACATCGTTCAGTAAGCCGATCTGAGTTCTTAATCCGGTAAATACAAAGAAAAGAGGAAGTAAAAGAACCAATGCCACATCTTCTACTTTTTCTATGAAAAGATTTCTGAATTTTACATTTTCAGGCATGATGGCACCTGCCATAAATGCCCCGAACAGTGCATGGATTCCAATAACTTCCGTAGCATATGATGAGATGATTAATACCAGGAAAAATATAGCTACCAATCCTTTACTGATAAAACCTTTTCCTTTCTGTGATTCGGCAATTTTGGTGAGGAACGGTCTTACCGCCTTTATCATAATGAAAACATATAGAATAGCCATTAAAATAACAAATACGGATCCTGAAAATGATCCTGCTTTTACAATGGCAATCACTGCTGCTAAAATACACCATGCTGTAATATCATCAGCTGCGGCGCAGGTAATAACAACGGTTCCTATTTTTGTTTTATGGAGATTTCGTTCCTGAACAATTCTAGCCAATACGGGAAATGCTGTAATACTCATGGCAATAGCTATAAACAATGCGAATGAGCTGAACTGGATTCCATCAGGTGCAAATTCTTTATAAATAAAATAAGAAAGACCTACTCCCAATGCGAAAGGGATAATAATACTGGCATGGCTGATTACTACGGCATCATGTGCTTTTTTTCTGAGAACACTAAGGTCAAGTTCCATTCCTACGATATACATAAAGAGAATTAGCCCGATCTGGCTTAGAAACTGTAAGTTGGGTAGTGATTCTTTTGGGAAAATAAATGCTGAAAGTTCCGGAAAATATAATCCGAAAAGGGAGGGGCCCAGAACAATACCTGCTATCATTTCTCCGATAACAGATGGCTGTTTCAGTTTTATGCAAACCCACCCAAAAAGTTTTGCTACCAGAATAATGGTCACAATCTGGGCTAGAAGAAGAGCTAATGGATGATGAAGATTAGTGAGGAATGAATCTGTGAAATTTTCCCACATGGTAGAGCCTGTAGATTTGGCCGGGGTAATGTTTTCTCCAATTTCCAATGTTTTTCCTTCTACAAAAAACCAATACATAAGGCATGAAAAAAATGCAATTGTACTGATGTAAAAAATAATATTTTTATATTTCCCCAAATTCATGATTCCTAAATTTTGATGCAAAGTTGATAAGAATATACTTATATTGAAATACCCTTGTTTTTAAAATGTAATGAATGTTCTAAAAAATGTAATAAAAACTATTTGAACGAATATCCTACACCGATTCCTATTTTCCAGTTTCCGTCCTGATCTGCCGTTTTAGCATTATAATAAACAGGAAGCTGAAAGGCTATTTTTTTATAAACCATTGTAAGACCGGCACCTAAGGTAGGCATAACAGGGCTGTTTTTGGTTCCGGGTGATCGGTCTTCCTTAATTCTCAGCGAAGGAAGCATTCCCATAACAAATTTTATATGCTTGTGGGTAAGACTTAGATTTGGCCCCGTAAAATTGATAAATGCCCCATGATCTACATATCCGGCTACGGCAATTCCATCAAAAAAAGATGCTTTAATGGTTGAATTACCTTCCTGAGAAAAACACAAACCGGATATGAGAACTCCTGCAGCATACATGAAATTTTTCATTATAAAATCAATTAATTCTCAGCAAAAGTACAAGGATTACCGGCTGAAAAAGGACGGCTGTAATAAAGGGTTTGTATTCTGTAATGAAACCGTAAAGATCTGGAAGGTCTATTTTCCGAACAGTTCCATTAATGAGCTTTTATAGGCTTCGCCAATCTGAAGTTTGAGAAAATTATGCTCTTCTGTAGAGATGGTGCTGATAATTTCATTAGTGGAAAATACCTTGATAGAGGCCAGCGCGATAATTTCTTTTTTATTGACCTGTGCAAAATCTTTTGCAGGGAGCATTTCCAGCAGATTTTTAAAGTTCAGGTTTTTCAGAACGATTGTGGTTCCGTCATTGAGGGTGATGTCTTTATCCCGGCTGTCTATTTCTGATGTTTTGATATAGGCAATTTGTTCAGTAAATATGACTGTTTTTCCGATATTGGTATTCCATTCAATAAAAGCTTTTTTAGGAGGAGTTTCCACCAGTTCTTTAGCTTTTTCGAAGGCCTGGATCAGACGTTCTTTTTTAATAGGCTTTCTCACATAGTCCACTACATTAAGGTCAAAAGCTTCAGCAGCATATTCTTTGTAAGCTGTTGTAAAAATGATTTTTTTTGAATCTGAGATAAGCTCTGCCACCTGGAGACCTGTCATTCCGGGCATTTCTATATCCAGAATACACAGATTACAGTCGATATGATCAATTTCGTTCAGGAAAATTTTAGGGTCGTTGAATGCTTTTACCACCTCTACATTTTCGATTTGTTCACATAGAAGTTTCAGGTAGCTGATTGCTAACAGCTCATCATCCAGAATAACGCATTTTATCATAGAATTCTCCTAAATTGATTTTTAATTCTGCTGTGAAGATACCATTTTTCGAACTTCTTTCCAGTTGGTAGTAGGTACTGTAAATCATTTTAAGCCTTTGGTCTAAAGACTGGCTTCCAAAACCGCTTTTTTCTTTTGTCAGACTGTTCTTTAAAGATGCCTTATTGCTGACTTTCATCGTAAACATCCCATTTTCAAGCTCCAGATAAATGGAAATAAAGGAATCCTGGGCCAGGAAATCGGTATGCTTGAACGCATTTTCTATAAGGTCAACGGAAATGAGCGGAGCAAATACTTTTTCCTCATATACAGAATCTGTTTTATTGATTCTGGATTTAATCCTGAAATCGAAAAGAGGATTTATTTTGATCTTATTGATTTCAATAAGGCTTAGGGCAAAGTTCAGCTCTTCTTTTGGACTTACGAATTTATTATTGCTTTCGTATAAAATATAATCCAGAACATTAGCCAGTTTATCCAGAGACATATACGTCTGGTAGGCATGTGACTGAACTGAATTGAGGATGTTTTTAAAAAGATGGGGGTTCAGCTTGGTACCAATATGTTCAAGACGAACCTCATTCAATCGCTGTTCAATGATTTTATTGCTTTCTGATAACTTGGTATTTTTCTGTTTCAGTTTTTGATTCTGGCTGAAGAGATAAATACTGGTGGTTAAAAAAAAGAAAATGGCAAAAACTCCGATGAATATCAGATAATCATGAATCATGTAGTAATTGCCTTCCATAGAACCGTATTGTTGAAAACTATTTAAGCTTTTTCAGACTGTTTACTGTCATTGTCTCTTCACATTTTTCAAAGCCAATCTCATACTTAGGATTCTTTTCAGGATAGGTGATAATGTATGCCGGACATGGCTTTTGCTGTGCATTGCTTCGGTCAAAATCTACCTTCCCCTGAGTAATGATACTGTCTTTGATAAACTTTTCATCAATCTTGTTGATGGCCATCACATTTTTAACCTCTTCAGAATATTTGAATTCTTTTGAAAGGGTTTCTGCGATGACACGGCTGTTGGGCAGATAACCGCTACAGCTGGCTCCCTTTTTGTTTAAAATAAAGAATACAAGAATGAGCCCCGGAATGAAGCCTATTAAATAAAATTTAAATTTTTTCATTAGAAAATTAAAAGATTGATATCGTGGTACGTAAGTCCGAAACGGTCACAGATGATCTTTTTGGTATGTCTTCCCTTATACATATATAAACTCTGCTTCATTTCATTTTTGCGGATCAGCATATTTTCAAAACCACCTTCTTCATCATAATTCAGAATATAAGAAAGGAAGAAATTCGAAATTGCTTTTGTTGTGGTCCTCGGCATTCTCGATGTAAGGTTGGGTAACCCACAATGAATAACACCATGTTTGATGATATACGGATCTTCCATAGTGGTAAGCTCCGATGTTTCGATAACCTTGCCGTTATCTATAGTAATATCAATGATGACACTGCCTTTTTTCATTTTCATGACCATATCCTCAGTAACGATAGGGGTCATATTTAATCTTGGAAGAGCTCCAATAACTACATCAGCACGTCTTAAACTTTTGCTGAGTTCTTTAGGATCGATGATAGAAGTTGGAACACGGCTGTCAACAATAGTGTGAAGCCTTCTTAATTTGGATAATGAGTTGTCAAAAACTTTGACACTGGCTCCTAAACCAATGGCTGCTTTTGTTGCAAACTCACCCACAATTCCGGCTCCAAGAACTACGACTTCAGCAGGTCTTACTCCAGTAATCCCTCCAAGCATTAAACCATTGGATAAGGCTAATAATTCTGAAGCATATAAAATAGAAACAGATCCTGCAATCTCACCTATGAGTCTTACCAGGGCCAGCTGTTTGTATTCATCAACGATAAATTCAAAAGCAATGGCATTTATTTTTTTCTCGGCAAGTTTTAAGAAGTATTCTTTTTCCCTAAGATTGATCTGAAGTGCTGACACCAAATAGGTATTGGGCTTCATAAATTCAATTTCATCTTCAGTAGGAGGGTTAACCTTTAAAATAAGGTCCTGTCCGAAGGCTTCTTTGGGATCATTAGTGATCCTTGCCCCAGATTCAGAATACTGTAAATCCGTAAAAAATGATCCTTGTCCGGCTCCAGATTCTATGATAATCTCATGGCCGTGCTCTACCAGCACCTGTACTGCGTCCGGAGTAATGCAGGTTCTCCTTTCATTTAAACAGGTTTCTTTAGGAATCCCAATACTGAATTGTTTTCCTTTTTTTATAACTTCCAATTTTTCCTCTTTCGGCATCAATTCTTCTTCTGTGAAAGGAGTAAAAATATTTGTACTCATCCTTTAAATTATGTCTTACAGATTATTATTTTAATACTGATTTAAGAAGCAAAGATACATAATATTTAATCGAATGAAACTTCTCTTTGTTCACCTGTATTCAGGATGCTCATTGTGTGGTACTTGAGCCCGTAAAGCTCTTCTTCATAGACTTCAGGCCATTCGATGATACACAAAAAAGAGTTATCCAGATATTCTTCAATACCAATATCATAGACTTCTTCAACGTTTTTTAAGCGATACAGATCAAAATGGTATACTTTTCCTTTTGAAGTATTATATTCATTGACAATAGAGTAGGTAGGAGAGTTGACCTCATCCTCACTTCCCAGGTTTTTTAGCAAAAACTGAGTGAAAGTAGTTTTTCCGGCTCCCAGATTTCCTTTAAGCAAAAGAATATTATGTTTTAATTCAGGAAAAATAGTATCAACAACTTCCTGCCAGTCTTCGATGGTATGTATAGTGAACTGCATAGGTTAATTTGCTACAAAAATAGTAAAATTTACTTGTAATCATTTTTGAATTTGAAGGATGGATTGAGTCCTGAAGGCCTATAATGGATTTGTGATTATGATTAACAATTCAGAATTAATTACGCTCATTCTAAATAAAACAGCTTGCAATAACTGATGACCAAAAGTTGTTTAAGCGGATCGCTTTTTCTTAAAGTAATTCTAAATTAAATCCTTTTTGATGTATATTGTTATTGATAAATCATTTGTTTTATTGTTTTTGTGTCTTTTATTTATTTAATACGGTTTTTATTTGTCATTTAATGGTTGTATATATAATTTTGGTTGTGAAGTTAATAAATCTCTTTATTGTGAAGTGGAGGTCATATTTCCCTCTTAAACTGGGGATTATCGGTAGTCATTTCATTGTTTTTTAGTGATTTATTATTTTAATATAACACTAATTTTAAATTTAAACCTTATGAGAAAAATTTTGTTACTACTCCTAGTTTTTTTTTCGAGTAAATTTTTAACTCAGCAACTTTCGTATGCCACTTTACCGGAACCTAATGCATTATCGCTAAACTATCTTAATAGTATTTCACAAAAGAATATTTTATACGGTACTGTACCACCTAATTATAATGGAAAAACAATTCTTTTTACGCATGGTTTTGTGATGTCTACTGAATCACTGCTTATTGGAAATTCCATGTATAAGGAAGCATACAATGCCGGATATAAAACTGCTTTTGTCGCCACCAGCAGATTTTTGGGTGATTGGGAAAATGGTGAAATACTATCCAGAGCTATTGATCAGGTAGGAAGTTATTTAGGAGCTAATACAATGACTATTATAGCTCATAGTAATGGAGGGAAAGCTTCGGATGTTGCTCTATTGGAATATAAGAAAACCAATAAGATAGATAAGGTCATTACTTTAGGAACACCTCATAGAGGAACCCAACTTGCTGATTTTGCCAATTATCCAATGTGGGCCTGGATAACCGAGGCATTACAATTGGGAACGGGGTCACAATTGTCTACTACATCCTATTGTGATACTTATTTCAGGCCGTATATGGATAACCATCCGCTTAATCAGCCTAAGAAACATTATAGCCTGGGAGCCTGGGGATACACCAGAGTAACAGGATTACTTTCTCCCGCTATCATTCCGGCAGGAACAGCGATTGTTGCGTTAGGAGGTGGAAAAAATGATGGGGTTACTCCATTTTATAGCTCAACAAGACCGGGTTCTAAGCAATTGATGACTGATACTGATCCTAGAGGATATATTAATCATATAGATATCATGGAAGGAGTGTATGTTTGGAATAATGCTATAAAGCCCGTTTTGGACGGACAAATTGTCAATAATGGCTTGGCAAATAGGATGTCCCAACCGGAAAGTTCTGAATTTAAAGTGGTAAGCAATTATCAATTGATTTCAAACAGCGATCAGGAAAGTTTACAGTTAGGTAAAAATGCCAATAACGTTCGTTTTGAAATTATCACCAAAGATGCCAATGCTGCTGTAGATATTTTGGATCCAACTACAGGAAAAATGTTGAGTCAAATAAAAAATAACGCGACGCCTGATAGGAGTGGGGGCTCTGAAAGCCGTTTATTATCATCTGATTTCAATTTGAGGAATAAAGAACTTAAACTAAACAGTAATTCTAAATTTGTGGCTGTGGTTGAAGATGGAATTGACAGTCCTATGGAGTATAAAATAAAAAAAGATAATGGGAAAACTTATCTGGAGATTTCTTTTCCTAATCTTTCTTCTGAAGAGCTTCAAAAAGTTTCACTTAAAAATGAAACCTATTGGATATCAGATGTAAAAGGAATGAATACCGGATCTAAAGGAAAGTCAGTGAACGTGAAATTTGAACTTCGTAACAATAAATTTATAGCAGATGTAAATCGTGAACAAAATGGGGTCTATTCTATAAAACTGACTGCCAATCTGGGGAACGGAATTAAAAGAAATATTATAAATGGTTTTGTTATTTCAAATAACGAAAACGTTACTCAATCTAAGGCCGCCAATGTTCAAAATAGTACTCAATTTACCATTGGAGATAATCCTGTTAATGATAATACAAAACTAATAAGTGATGGTGCACTTACAGGAGAGGTAAATATTAAGATTTATAACTATTCCTCTAAATTATTGAATCAGTATATTGTAAAAGTAAATGGTGAAAACAGCTTAGACTTTGGTAAGTATGCTAAAGATCTGGAAAGTGGCACTTATATTGTTAATGTAGAATATGGCAGTCTAAAAGAGAGTCTGAAATTCATAAAAAGATAATTTTGTTTACAAATATTTTTAAGCCGGGAAATTCCCGGCTTTTTTATTGAAGTATGTGCAGCAAGGGTTTAGAGGATTCTATGATAAGAAACGATCTCACCGAAAATTTTTGCAGTGCTTTCTTTTTTTGTTAGAGGAAAAGAAATATCCTATTTTTACATCATGATTTCTAAGCAGACGATAGATAAAATATTCTCCACAATCAGGGTAGAAGAGATTGTGGGTGAGTATGTGCAGTTGAAAAGGGCAGGATCTAACTTTAAAGGGCTCAGCCCGTTTCATGAAGAGAAATCTCCAAGTTTTGTAGTTTCACCAAGTAAACAGATCTGGAAGGATTTCTCAACAGGAAAAGGAGGTACAGCCATCTCTTTCCTGATGGAAATTGAAAATTTTACTTATCCTGAAGCACTTCGCCATGCAGCCAAGAAGTACGGAATTGAAATTGAAGAAGATCTACGTGAAATTTCCGAAGAAGCTAAGCATGCGCAGACAGAAAAAGACCTTCTGTATAAAATCCATGAAGTGGCTAATAATTATTTTCAGGAAATCCTTTGGGATGCTGAAGATGGAAGAAGCATAGGGCTGGCTTATTTTAAAGAGCGTGAGCTTAGAGATGATATCATCAAGAAATTCCAGCTGGGATACTCCCCCGAAAAGAAAAATGCTTTTACAGCCTATGCAGAGGAAAAAGGATATTCTAAAGAAATTCTGGAGAAATCGGGACTTTCTATTTTCCCTGAAAATGCTCCGGCAGGAATAGACCGCTTCCGGGAAAGGGTTATTTTTCCGATTCACAGTTTCTCAGGAAGGGTTTTAGGTTTTGGAGCCAGAATTCTTAAAAGCAATGTCAAAACAGCCAAATATCTCAATTCCCCGGAAACGGAGATCTACCATAAATCGAATGTTCTTTACGGACTAAACCAGAGCAAGCAGGCCATTTCGAGAAAGAATACCTGTCTTTTGGTGGAAGGATATATGGATGTGATTTCACTTCATATGTCCGGGATTGAAAACGTGGTGGCCAGTTCCGGAACTTCCCTGACTACGGAGCAGATTAAGCTGATTAAAAGGCTGACGGAAAACGTAACCATTCTTTTTGATGGTGATAATGCTGGGATTAAAGCCAGTTTCCGAAGCATTGACATGCTTTTGACGGAAGGTATGAATATCCGTGTATTGCTTTTCCCGGATGGAGATGATCCCGATTCTTTTGCCCGAAAACATCCGCAGGATTATGTTGAAAAATACATCGAAAATGAAGCGATGGATTTTATCGATTTTAAAGCTGAGATCCTGTTAAAAGATGCCGGTACCGATCCTATCAAAAAAGCTGAGGCAATACGAAATATTGTAAAGTCGGTTTCTTTTGTTCAGAACGCACTGAAAAGGGAAGTCTATCTTAAGGAAGTATCCAATAAATTTGGCCTTTCTGAGCAGAGTCTTTTCAACGAACTTGACGTTCAGAAACAGATCACACAGAACCAGACCCATCATGTTCAGCAACAGCAGAAAGAAAGTGCCCCTCCGAAGATGGAGATTGTGCCTTTGGATAAGGAGAAAGAAGATCCTTTCCTGTATGATGTTCTGTTTATGGAGAATAAGCTGGTGGATCATATGCTGATGTTTGGAGATATTGTTCTGAAAAGGACAACTGATAACAATGAGGAGTATCAGATCACTGTTATTGAAGAAATCCTTCACCATTTTGAAGAAGAACAATATATCTTTTTAGTAAAAGAAAATGAAATTATCATTAATCAGGTAAGAGAAGGGATTCAAAAGGAAGAGCTCAGAAGTGGAAACTTTTTTGTATCTTTTATGGACGAAGACATTACCACAAAGGTTGTTGACGCGTTGATTCCTCTTGATGATCTGGAAAACTGGGCGTCGAGAAATATTTACCCTCCCAATTATGGTGATAAAGTGGCAGATCAGGTAAGAGGTGATGTATTATTGCATAAATACAGATATATTGATTATCTGATAAAAGAGACAGCAAAAGAACTGGATCAGTACAGCGATAATGATGAGACAAAATACTATGATCTGATTAAAAAAATTACCCTGCTGAAACAGGCTTCCATACGGTTGAGCGCTATTATTGAGTATTCGCCGATTAAAGGCATCTATGGCGGAAGAAATAGATAGTTTATGGACAGATATATTCCTGTTCTGTGACAAAAAGTCTCATAAAATTTTAGGAATAAATATTGTAATTTAAACTTCGAGAATATTTGTTAAAATAATACATAATAGAAATATGGACATTAAAAAGGACTTCAGAGATTTCTCTGTAAAACATTTAGGAAACAACGGTTTGGTTACCGATCAGTATATGGGAATGTATGGCCCAACGAATCTTACACCGTACATCATGGAAGAAAGAAGATTAAACGTTGCTCAGATGGACGTTTTCTCACGTTTGATGATGGACAGGATTATCTTCCTGGGAACAGGAATTGATGATCAGGTAGCCAATATTGTTACGGCTCAGCTTTTATTCTTAGAAAGTGCAGATCCGTCAAAAGATATTCAGATCTATATCAACTCTCCGGGAGGTAGTGTTTATGCCGGATTAGGAATTTATGACACCATGCAGATCATTAAGCCTGATGTAGCAACAATCTGTACAGGTATGGCTGCTTCAATGGGAGCTGTATTATTAGTAGCTGGAGAAAAAGGAAAACGTTCTGCTCTTAAGCATTCAAGAGTAATGATTCACCAGCCTTCAGGAGGTGCACAAGGGGTTGCTTCTGATATGGAAATCAACTTAAGAGAGATGTTGAAATTAAAGCAGGAGCTTTATGAGATCATCGGACATCACTCAGGACAAACTTATGAGTGGGTTGAAAAATCGTCTGACAGAGACTACTGGATGACTTCTGAAGAAGCTAAAGGCTACGGAATGGTAGATGAGGTTTTACAGAGATCAACAGAGAAAAAATAATCGATGCTGGAAATCGGAAAAAACGCACCAATACGGTGCGTTTTTTTGTTTTATCATTGTATGAAAAAGTATTTCATATATGATGTTCTATTTCTTGATGATCTTGTGGATGGTTGAAGTATTTGCTGTTTTCATCTCAACAAAATAAACTCCGGCAGTCAAAGAATGAATATCAATCTTTGTGGACTGGGAAGTGATTACTTTTTGACCTAAAGAAGAATAGATATTGATTTCTGTATATTTTTCAGGAGATTCGATCTGAATAAAATGACTCGCCGGGTTAGGATGAATACTGAATTTTTTCTTTGTGGCAGAAGAAACACCCAATGTGGAATCGGCTGCTTCCGTAGGGGTAAATGGTCTACTCTGTCCGAAGCTTATACCCATCCAGTCATTATTGGCTAGCTGAATCTGAGAAAGTTCAGACTTCTTTTGCCAGCTTGAGAGGTCTTTTCCTTTATATAATTTCCAACTGTCCGCTCCATTGGCGTTTCCGGTAAAATTATTCAATGACAGAGCAGAAATCTGGCTGTTTGATGAGGTGAAATTAAAATAAGAGGCTTGAGACTGGATCAGTTGTAAGGCCTGCTCAGCAGTGATGCTTCCGTTATATTTAATTCCAAACACAAAAGAATCTGCATTTCCGTTTGACTGATTGGTACCAAAATCAACTACTACCAAACTTTTATTGGTTCCTGTTCCTATCCAATTGGTGATTTGCGAAGATGCATACCATTGAGAGCTGTAAGCGGGTACAGGAGTAGATGGCGGAGTATCAATCTGGACATCATCAGATCCATAGGTAATACCAAACCATAGCCCGTCTGTTAAAGTAACAGAACCTGCACCATTATTGTTATTAGACATATTTTCCGCACTTGGTCCGAACCATGGTATCCAGGAATCATCTGTGCCTGGAGCATGATGGTTATAGTTGAAACTGTAAAGAAATCCTGAAAGAATATCAGCTTCCATTTTAGGCTCTGCCGCAACAATAGCATTGATCATGTCTTCTGCCATTAGATTATCACCGTCAAAACGATATCCCCATGCATAAGAAGTAGGAGAATTAGTATCGTTAAAATCTGCAATGAAATAGGCCTTCTTTGAACCTGTTCCTACCCAAAACTTAATGTCGTTCTCTGTAAATTGGGCAGACAAAAACTGCATAAAAAGCAGTAAGAAAAAAAAATAGATTTTTCTCATGATATAATTAAATTAAAGTTTTATTCCCGAAACTTACCTACAGGAAAAGTGGTCATAGTCACGATCCCTGAAGTGGCAATGGATAAGGCAGGTCTCCTGGCTTGCATCCTATAGCACACCTTCCCGGATCAGGAATCCAGTGGTTGTATTGTGCTATAAGTAAAACAGCTTACAGTTGCGGGTACAGCTCAAGAATTGAGTTTTATTCTCACTTGATTCCCTATTAATGAACAGTGTTCAACCTTAAAACGCTGCAAATATATCATATAAATTTTTGTATCCTGTTTTGTGAATTATATTCCAGTTTTTATATTTCTCCTGAAGCTGAATAGCTTTTAAAGCTATGTTTTTTTGAATTGATAATTAAATTAAAGATCTTGTTAGGTTTTCGGATTGAAACCAAAAGTTTTATTGTTTATATTAAATTCATTTTCATGGTTCCATTGTTAAAATACAATTATCATTATATTCAAGATCAGTTTACAATCAATTTATATTTTCGCAGCCATAAAAGAGAATATGAAAAGACTGCTACTATCTGCATTTGTGTTAACGGCGCTGGCATCCTGTAAAGATGATGACACCAACAGTAACCAGGAGATTAATTATTCTAAGCTTCCACAGGAATTTGCTTTTTCAAAATTGGCTACTATCAATGGAGTAGATGTGATCAACGGAGGATTTGGATCCGGAGCAGCGGCCCATCCTACAAGAAAAGGAGAATTCTATGTCATTACAGACCGTGGTCCGAATACAGACTACTTAAGCGGTAAAAAATTTCTTGCCCCTAATTTTACCCCAACGATTATGCATTTTAAGATCAATGCTGAAGGTAATATTGAGGTCATTCAATATATTAAACTTAAAAATCCAACAGGGCAGCCTATCACAGGACTTCCAAATCCTATAGGAATGGGGAGTACCGGTGAAGTAGCTTATGATGCTTCAGGAAATGTGTTAGGAACAGATAAATATGGTCTGGACAGTGAAAGTATTGTTGCCGCTCCAGATGGAACATTCTGGGTTTCTGATGAATATGGTCCGCATATCGTTCATTATAGTGCAGAAGGGGTGGAAATGGAAAGGATAAGCCCGATTGGAGTGAATACGGGAACAAGAAAACTCCCTGCAGTTTTAGCCAAAAGAAGGGCTAACAGAGGTATGGAAGGACTTTGTATCACTCCGGATGGAAGAACGCTGGTAGGAACAATACAGTCGATGATGCTGGTTCCCACTAAAGCATTGGCAACCAATACCACGTTAACAAGGATTGTAACATTCGATATTATCACAGGGCAGACGAAACAGTATTTATACAAACAGGATGGTGGAGCTTCTGATTCGGTTTGTGATATTACTGCATTAAGTAATAATGAATTCCTGGTGATTGAAAGAGATGGAAATTTCGGAACACAGGGAGGAATAAAAAAAGTATACAGAATCAATGTATCCGGAGCTACAGACGTCAATGGAACAGATCTGGCAGCGGTAGACGGAATGAAAATTAATAATAAAGCTTTGGAACAGAGTACCTGGGATGAGATTACGAATGCCGGAATAAAGCCTGTTTCTAAAAGCCTTGCAGTAGATCTCGTAGCGAAACTGGGCTATGAGCATGATAAGTTTGAAGGGATTGTTTATTTAGGAAATAACAAACTGGCTGTTTTCAATGATGATGATTTTGGAGTGGTAGATGATGGAAACGGAAACCCTAAAGCCAAAATTCTTCCTAAAACAGGGAAGGTAGACAAAGGAACGATGTATGTAGTCGATATTCAATAATTAGATTTTTTTTAAAGAAAACGGCGGAATCTTCGATTCCGCCGTTTTTATGATCTCTGTATGAATAATTATCAATATAAATTACTAATTTTTTAAGTGAAAAAGATATTGTTTTTCTGTTTATTTTACTGAGCCCAAACTTTATGGTTTTTAAAGTCAATCGTGAAAATATATTTACAAATGGTTTCAAAATTGAGCACACCATCATAAATAATATCCCTTGTAAATGATCTTGAACTGAATGTTTTTTTGCCAATAATAAATTGACTCTCAGAATTCATATCATCTTTGTCCTTCGATAGCTTCCAACTTTTGGCTGTTTCTGTAGATAAAAGCATGGGGCCACTATTTCCAGAATCAAAAAGAAACCAGTATGATTGATTGTCTCTTGGAATATTCAAAAAAATATTGAGTTCGGTAGCTTCCAGTCCATTGGCAAATCTGCTGGGAATAAGACTTTTTCCTTGCATTGCTTTTTGTGATGAAGAATGATTCTCTATAATGATAGTATTGTTGGCGAGGTTGAGAGTCAGGATGTGGGTAGCAAATGATTTTAATGAGATAACACCGTCTATTTTAGGGAATTCTTTGGGTAAAATAGTCATGATATCAAAAACACCGACTGTTGGATGGTCTATTTTTGTAGAACCTATAGTAATGGGAATACCATCTGATTTTTGAGATTTAATAATTTCTCCACTCATTCTAAATCCTGTTGAACTCCCATATATATATATTTATTAAAATACTTTGCTATTTCTGGAGAAATAATAGTTTCTGCCCCACCGGTATCGAACAGAAAATTGTATTTTTTTCCTTCAATAGAAACCTCTACAGTTTTCATGTTTTCAATATAAGGTTTTAGCCTTATGGTATCCTGTCCGAATCCCCAGATATTTGCCCCTAAAAATAGTACGCTAAAAAATATTTTCTTTGTTTTCATAATTCTTTTTTGTTTACTCTGTGAGACAAAAATCGTCTCTGTTTTATAGTGGACAAATTTGAATTATTATCTTATGAAAAGCGACCGATTTTAAAAAGTCGAACCAAATAAAAAGAAATAAAGTGTTCGGCTAATCGGTCTTATAGAATGTATTTCTATATTCTGTGGGCGTTAAAGCAGTGTGCTTTTTAAAAGCAGTGTTAAATGATGATTTTGAATTAAAGCCAACCTGATATAAAATTTCTAGAACTGTAGAATCTTTTTTAGAATGTTTTTTTAATAATTCCATTGCATTTTCAATACGATAGATATTTACAAAATCAAAAAAATGCTGTTTCATATTTGAATTAATCAGAATAGATAATTCTCGGGTTGGCATATTCATTTGTGTTGCGAGACTTTGCATTGTAAGAGCAGGATCTAAGTATGGTTTTTTTTCTGTCATGTATGTGTTAAGTAATTCAATTTGCAAATTAACGTTGCTGTTATCTATATTTTGTTTGCCCTCTGATCTGGTTTTGGGCTCAGTTTTATTTTTAAAATCATTTATTAATTGTAACTGGGGATCAACTCCCCGGAAAAATTCAGGATATTTTAATGCTTTTAAGACAAACCAGCTGGTGAAAAGTAATGCCATGATTTCCAGAAATCCATTAATGACAGTCAGTAGTTGATGCTCATCTGTATATCTTAATATATTTTTAAATGTTGCAAAATAATGGACAACCATAAAAAACAAAGTTAGTTGAAACAACCATTTAAAGACTAAATTGGAAGAATAAGACTGGTTTTCGAGATAGATGCTTCGGGTTCTTTTCAACACCGTAAAAGTAGCAATGATATATAGTAAATACTGGATTTCTATCAAATATTGAAAAATGATCATTTCAAGGGTCTGATGATGATGTTTGAAAAAATATTTTTTTTCAATATCATCTGTCCAATAGATTCCAGAAGCCAATATGAGATTGATAATAACAAAAGGTATGAGATGCAAAAGATGTTTTCTTTTTAATTGAAAATCTTCATAGCAAAGTGATAAGACATATAAATAGAATAGCGGTATATTCAATAAAATGATAGTCCATCTAAAGATCTCTAGATTGGGAAGTAGACTAAGGATAGGTTCAGAAATGAAGACTCCACTTACGTCAAGAGCAGTCAGAAAAAGATATCCTGCAAAAAGTTGATTGGGGAACTTTTTATTGGACTTTAAAGTCAATAAAAACAAAATAAGAAGGAACAATATAAAAACAGATATGATGGCGATCGTTTTTAAAAAATCCATTTATTTAATATTAAGTGACCTATTTGAAAAAAATAAAAATCCTGGGATTTGTTTATTTTCTATTTTTGAGTAGATCCGTTTTTATGAAAAATAAAAACGAATAAGTTGCTGTAAAAAAGGACATCGAGATGTCCTTTTTTACAGCATAAATATATTAATTAAAAGCTTCAATAATCTTAGAGAAATCCTCCAGTTTTAAAGCTGCACCACCGATCAGACCTCCGTCGATATCAGGTTGAGAGAAAATCTCTTTAGCATTGTCAGGTTTTACAGAACCTCCATAAAGGATAGAAACCTCATCTGCAACTTCCTGTCCGTATTTTGCAGCAATGATACTTCTGATGTGTGCATGGATTTCCTGAGCCTGTTCCGGGCTTGCCGTTTCTCCTGTTCCAATAGCCCAAACCGGTTCATAAGCAATCACTACTTTCTTGATTTCTTCAGCGGAAAGAGTGAAAAGTGCTACTTCAGTCTGGTTTTTTACAACCTCAAAGTGTTGCCCTGCTTTTCTCTGCTCAAGGGTTTCTCCGTTGCAATATACCGGAATAAGACCTTTGTCAAGGGCTAATTTGATTTTTCTGTTACAGTGAGAATCTGTTTCTCCGTGATACTGTCTTCTTTCAGAGTGACCGATCAGTGATCCCGTTGCATCAATGGATTCCAGCATATCTACAGAAATCTCACCCGTATAGGCACCACTTTCATGCTCGCTCACATCCTGAGAGAATACTCCGATCTCATCCTTTTCAAAGATGTCTTTTGCCATCATTAAGTATAAAGCCGGTGGAGCAATCCAAACCTCACAGTTTGTTGTATTGTTGTTTTTATAGCTTAGTAACTGAATCATTAATTGTTGTGCATCAATTACATTTTTGTTCATTTTCCAGTTTCCTGCAACTATTTTTCTTCTCATAAGATTTATTTATTTTACTTTTTAATTTCTTGATTTATTTGCTTTTTGAAGATATTTTAAGCCAATCCCCATAAGTTTTTCAGAAGGACATAGAAGGTATGCTCTTCTTCTGTCACCTTATTGTCTGCTTTGATCAATGATTTTGCAAACTGAACAAATTTTAATCGTTCATCTTCGGTAGAATCATCAAGGAAGCATCTTCCATGAAATTCAAAGTGATCTTTCCATTCTTCAGGCTGTAAAAGAGCAAGAGTATCAAGCTCATTGTCCAGGTTCATTCTGAATGGAAATTCATCAGCCAGATATTGCTGTACAAGCATTCCTTCTTCAGGAGCAAACTCTCCGTCTACAGAAGAAAGGATCATTAATAAGTGATATCCGGCGATAGATTTATTTGATTTTTGCATGTGTTGTTGAATATTTTAGTGTTTAAAGATGGTCGTTGATAGTGATCAATGCTCAATCTATCACTTCCCATTTATATTTTATTGTATATAATCTTTTGCTGGGATTTTGTTTACTATTCTTCCGTTTTTCAGGATCAGTACAAAAGGGTTACTTCTAGCAATGGTTTTGATAGCCGTTCCATCCATCATTGCATTTTTAATGGTTTTAAAGGTATTCTGATCCGTTGAAACTCCATAGATAAGAACTCCTTTTTCAGCATTTACTTTGGCTTCCACTTTCTGAAGAAGATCTGCAGAAACCTCTTTTGGATGGTAAGAGAATACTAAGATAGCTTTTGGAGCCTTAATGATCTCCTCAGTAAGCTCCATTCCTGTTGGATCTTCAATCTTAAATTTAACGATTTCAGACTTATAGCCTTCTTTTACCAGGACAGATTCATTTTTTCCTTCCTCTATTTTCCATGGAGAACCTTCTGCCCAGTATTTTGTTTCTTTAATATAATCATCCTGATTGACCTTTAAAACCTCCCCGGTTTTTTGGTTTTTCAGAGAATAAAAAGTCTTATATTCAGAAGGGTTTTTGTTGATTTTTTCTTTTTCGGCTTTCAGATCGGTTCCTACTTTATAATCACGGAAATCAATGATCGGCTCATGCATGATTCCCTGTGCCATAATGTAAATCATGACCAAAGAAAAAGCACCAAGAATAATATATCTGAATTTTCCCGAATTCTTCTGTGGAGTACTGCTATACTCATCCTTTTTACGGAATTCTTTTCTATACAGGACAAATACAATAATCAGTCCTATCAAAAGGGCAACATCCTTAAAGAAGCTCTGCCATGGTGTAAACTTAATGGCATCTCCAAAGCATCCACAATCCGTTACTACATTGAAATAGGCGGAATAAAAAGTAAGAAACCCAAAGAACACACAAAGGGCTATCAATAAAGACAAGGTTAATTTAAGCTTTAATTTAAGCAGAAGCATAAATCCAAGGAAAAGCTCCAGTACAACAACTATAATTGAAAACAGCAGTGCAAATTTTTCAAAAAACGGCATATTGAAAACAACAGGTGAGAAATATTCTTCCATTTTGAAAGAAAAACCTACCAGATCCACAGCTTTTACAAAGCCTGAAAGGATAAAAATGACTGCAATAATAAAGCGTAATAAACCTTTGATCATATTAAATAGTTTTGGGTTCGAATTGTTTTTCTTGTTCAGAGAACTTGATCAGACAGAAAACAGCATAGTTCAGCATATCGAAATAATTGGCATCTAAGCCTTCAGAAACGATAGTTTTTCCCTGATTATCCTCAATCTGTTTAGTTCTCAGTACTTTTTGATAAATTAAATCTGTAATCGAAGAGATTCTCATATCTCTCCATGCCTCACCATAATCATGATTCTTTCTTTCCATTAATGCCTTAGCTTCATTGGAATATTTGTCATACAGACCAAGAATTTCTTCTTTATTTTCATTAAAATCATTGGAAAGACCTTTCTCAAGCTGAATAAGGCCTATTATAGAATAATTTACAATAGCAATAAATTCATCTTCCTCACTTTCATCCACCATTTTTTTATCGGTCATCTGAAGCGTACGGATTCTGTTGACTTTGATATAAATCTGATCCGTAATGGAACTCGGTCTCAAAACCCTCCATGCGGCACCATAATCCTGTAATTTTTTACCGAAAAGATCACGACACTGACTGATAACTTTCTCGAATTGTACTGACGTTTTTAGCATAAATTTTCTTAATCTTCCAAATATACGAATTAGCTTTTAGGTAGCAGAATTTTTGGGGAGAGAGTTTGATGGGGCGGGGTTCGAGATTCGGGGTTTTGGGTTCGGAGATGCAAGTGATAAGGTTTAACGGTAAATATTCTCCCACTTATATCTGATGTCTGATGTCTGACATCTTGATTCTTGGTTCTTGGCTCTTGATTCTTAATTCTTAATTCTTTGCTGAAAAAAATCACCTACAGTTACTACCTCACTTGTCTGATATCTTACATTTGCAATATCTTTATTACTCTCAAATCCCAATTAGTTCTTAATTTTGCAGTATACAAAACCATTTATCATCCGATTACGCTATGCTTTCAGATTCTCAAACACCCCAACCTGTAAATGCTCAACCCTACTCAATAAACTGCAACGGTCGGTTAGTACAGCTGGATACTCCAAAGATCATGGGAATCCTGAACCTCACTCCGGATTCTTTTTCTGATGGGGGACGGTTCAATACTGAAAAATCAGCATTGGAACAAGCCGGAAAACTGTTGAATGAAGGGGCTGAAATTATAGATATTGGTCCACAATCTACACGCCCGAATGCTGAGTTTCTAAGCAGCCAAGAGGAAATAAAAAGGATAGGAAATATAATCTCTCAGATTAAAAAAGAATTTCCTGAAGCCTTGGTTTCTCTTGATACTTTTTATGCAGAAACGGTAAAATTTGGGTTCAGCGAAGGCATTGATATGATCAACGATATTTCAGGAGGGCAGTATGATGAAAAAATGTTTGATACAGCCGCTGAGACAAAGCTTCCTTACATTCTGATGCATGTCAATCCGTCTTATGAAACGATGCATGATAAAATCAGGTTTGAAGACATAACATTGGAGGTCAACCGGTATTTTTCAGAAAAGATCAATACACTCCTGGAAAAAGGTGTCAATGATATTATTCTTGACCCTGGTTTTGGGTTTGGAAAAACAGTGGAAGATCAGATGCAAATGATTGATGAAGTTGAATATCTTGGATTTAGAAAATTTCCTTTATTGATAGGGATTTCCAGGAAATCATTTATCTATAAACCGCTTGGGAAGTCGCCCCTGGATATCAATGAAGAAACCCAAAAACTTCACATGAAAGTATTGGAACAGGGGGTAAAGATTCTACGGGTTCATGATGTAGCGGAGGCCAGGGAAACCCTTCTGCAGTTTTTACAGAAAAAATAAAAAGTGTTAAAAAAACTTGTGAGGAATTAAAAAATTTATACATTTGCAACATGAATTTTACGAATCAGAAAAATATTATTGTCATTTCTATTATTGCTGTTGTCATTAACAACAGTAAGGAAGCGGCATTTTAAATAGATTTTAATTTATATTATATACAAGCCGTTTCATTTGAAGCGGCTTTTTTTATTTTAATTTTTTATTGTACAAAGTATGTATCAGTTATTAGCAGTAATTATTATCGTCATTATTATTCCCTTGCGTCTGTGAGAAGGAAAGTGTATGACTGTACATATATGAAGCCCTCTCACAGCGTGAGAGGGCTTTTTTTATTCCCATTTTTAATTTTTTAAACCTCTATAGCATGTATTACAACGACGACACTGTCATCTATTTTGACGGGAAATTCATGAAAGCGAAGGACGCAGGAATGGATCTTTACGGACAATCACTTCACTACGGATATTCTGTTTTTGAAGGGATTAAATCCTACACTACAGATCAAGGAACCAGAATTTTTAAAGCAAAAGAGCATTACGAAAGATTAAAAAGATCAGCTGAGCTCATGCATATTCCGTTCGAATATTCAGTAGAGCAGCTTACTGATCTTACGTATGAACTTCTGGAACGAAACGGATTTTCAGACGCTTACATCCGCCCGTTAGTTACCTGCTCTCCCAATATGTCTCTTTCAAAAGGTAAAAAATCTTATCTGTCTTTATTAGCCTGGGAGTGGAATAACGGTTATCTGGCAGATAAAATGAAAATCATGACTTCAGAATTTCAACGCCCGAATCCCAAAGCTTTTAAGGTGGAAGCTAAGGTAGGAGGTCATTATGTAAACTCTATTCTGGCTTGTCAGGATGCTAAAGATAAAGGCTATGATGAGGCCCTGGTATTGGATGAAAACGGAAATGTTGCCGAAAGCTCAGGCGCTAATGTTTTTTATGAAAAAGACGGAATACTATTTACTCCGGCCAAGGGAAGCATTCTTCCGGGGATTACACGGCAAACCGTAATGGAGATCTGTAATGAACTCAATATTCCTGTACAGGAAACATTCTTTAAACCTGAAGAAATGAGGGGGGCTGATGCCGGCTTTTTCTGTGGTACTGCTGCGGAAATTGTAGCTCTGGATTCATTGGATGACGTCCCTTTCACGAAAGATTGGAAAGCTACAGCAAGTGAAAAGGTACAACAGGCTTATTTGAAAAGGGTAAGAGTTCTGTCATTGTAAATGTTATAGATTTAAAGTTCTGATTTTCAGTTATTTGAATCTATTTTCCAAACAGTTGAATATTGTAGTTTTCAGAAAAGTTGAAAATGAAAACGATATTACAAGCTGTAGTTTTGGGTCAAAATTAAGTAAAAACATCTTTTATGAATTCCGGAGAAAGCAAGGGACAAGATGCCGGAGAAGAGAATTGTAAAGAAATAAGAAGAATAGCAAATGCAGGATAATATGTTAAATAAATATTCAAAAACATTCACACAAAACAGCGAACAGCCCGCCGCAAAAGCAATGCTTTACGGAATAGGCTTTACAGAAAATGATATGCAGAAAGCCCAGGTCGGAATTGCGAGTATGGGATATGACGGAAATACCTGCAATATGCACCTCAACGATCTTGCTAAAGTAGTAAAGAAAGGAACTTGGGAGCACGGACTGGCAGGATTGATATTCAACACCATTGGAGTAAGTGATGGAATGAGCAACGGTACAGATGGAATGCGCTATTCTCTGGTAAGTAGAGATGTGATTGCAGACAGTATTGAAGCGATTTGTGGAGCACAGTATTATGATGGAGTGATTGCATTACCAGGATGTGATAAAAATATGCCCGGGACTATCATCGCTATGGGAAGGCTCAACAGACCGTCAATCATGGTCTATGGAGGTACCATTGCTCCCGGATGTTACAAAGGGGAGCAGCTTAATATTGTTTCGGCTTTTGAAGCTCTAGGTAAAAAGATTGCCGGAGAAATATCTGAAGAAGATTTTAATGGAGTGATCAAAAATTCCTGTCCCGGAGCAGGAGCATGCGGTGGAATGTATACCGCCAATACAATGGCTTCCGCCATAGAAGCACTGGGGATGAGCCTTCCGTATTCTTCTTCCAATCCGGCTTTAAGTATTGAAAAGCAGCAAGAGTGTCTTGAAGCTGGAAAATACCTGAAAATATTATTGGAAAAAGATATTAAACCTTCTGATATCATGACCCGTAAGGCTTTTGAAAATGCACTCCGTCTTATTGTGATCCTTGGAGGAAGTACCAATGCGGTTCTGCATTTTATAGCCATGGCAAAAAGCGTAGGGGTATCTGTAACTCAGGATGATTTTCAGAAAATGAGCGACTGTACACCTGTACTGGCAGACCTTAAGCCCAGTGGAAAATACCTGATGCAGGATCTTCATGATCATGGAGGGATACCGGCTGTAATGAAATATTTACTCGAACAAGGTTTATTGCATGGTGACTGTCTGACGGTTACGGGAAAAACATTAGCTGAAAATCTGGAAGACGTTCCGACACTGGATTTTACAACACAGAAGATCATTAAACCTTTGTCTGAACCTGTAAAAGCTACGGGACATCTGAGAATACTGTATGGTAATCTTGCGGAAAAAGGAAGTGTGGCAAAGATAACAGGAAAAGAAGGAGAACGATTTGTGGGAAAGGCCAGGGTGTTTGACGGAGAGAAAAACCTGATCAGAGGAATTCAGGATGGTACCGTACAGAAAGGTGATGTTATTGTTATTCGCCATGAAGGTCCCAAAGGAGCTCCGGGAATGCCGGAAATGCTGAAACCTACCAGTGCTTTGATCGGGGCAGGGTTAGGAAGCAGTGTTGCTTTAATTACGGACGGAAGATTCAGTGGGGGAACCCATGGTTTTGTAGTGGGACATATTACTCCGGAAGCCCATGAAGGAGGGTTGATTGCTTTTGTAGAGGATAATGATCTTATTGAAATAGATGCTGTCAGTAATACCATACAGCTCAAAGTTTCAGACGAGGAGATTGAAAAAAGAAAAGAAGGATGGCAAAAACCAGCCCTTAAAGTACAGAAAGGATTGCTTTATAAATATGCATTAACAGTATCATCAGCTGCCGAAGGCTGTGTGACGGACGAAATATCATAATCACAACATCATGGAGAATTTAAATTTATCGATAGAAACAGAACTTAGCGGAAGCCGGATTATACTTGAAGCATTTCTTCAGGAAGGGATAAAAACAGTTTTCGGATATCCCGGAGGAGCTATTATTCCTATTTATGATGCCCTTTACGATTATCAGGGAAAGCTGGAACACATCCTGGTTCGTCATGAGCAGGCAGCAGTACATGCAGCACAGGGATTGGCAAGAGTTTCAGGAGAAGTAGGGGTCGTATTGGCTACCAGCGGACCTGGAGCGACTAATCTTGTTACAGGGTTAGCGGATGCTTTACTGGATAATACGCCTGTGGTATGCATTACGGGACAGGTTTTTGAACACCTTCTGGGAACAGATGCTTTTCAGGAGATTGATGTCATGAATATAACAAGTCCCGTTACCAAATGGAATTATCAGGTAACGGATGCTCATGAACTTCCGGAAGTACTGGCAAAAGCATTCTATATTGCAAAATCAGGCCGCCCAGGACCGGTACTGATTGATGTAACCAAAAATGCACAATTACAGAATGTCATATATAAAGGATATTCTCCATGTTATTCATTAAGAAGCTATAAACCTGATCCTGATCCTTGTCTTGAAAATATTGAAAAAGCGGCAAGTCTCATTAATGATGCTAAGAAGCCGTTTATAATTGCCGGACAGGGAATTTTACTGGGAAAAGCAGAAAAAGAGTTTTTAGAATTTGCCGAAAAATCAGGAATTCCTGTAGCCTGGACTGTTTTAGGGATGAGTGCTATTTCTACAGACCATCCCCAGGCGGTGGGAATGGTAGGAATGCACGGAAATTATGGGCCTAATATACTTTCTAATGAATGTGATGTTCTGATTGCCGTGGGAATGCGCTTTGATGACCGGGTTACCGGGAGGCTGGATCAGTATGTAAAGCAGGCTAAGGTCATTCATTTGGATATTGATAAAGCAGAGATCAATAAAAATGTAAAAGCAGATGTGCCTGTCCTCGGAAACTGTAAGGAAACCCTGCCTCTTCTCACAGAGAGAATTATAAACAGAGCGCACCCGGAGTGGCATCAGAGATTTAAAGACTGTTTTGAAACTGAAAAAGACAACCTGATCAATGATGAATTGTATCCTGAAGAGGGTGAGCTGACCATGGGGGAAATTATTCGGTGTCTCAACGAAATGACAGCGGGTGAAGCTGTAATAGTAACAGACGTGGGACAGCACCAGATGGCTGCCTGCCGGTATTCCCGGTTTAAGCACTCACGAACCAATGTGACAAGTGGAGGATTGGGAACAATGGGGTTCTGTCTTCCTGCTGCAGTGGGAGCTTCATATGCATTAAGCAATCGTCCTGTTATTGCGATCATGGGAGATGGAGGTGCTCAGATGAATATTCAGGAGCTGGGGACGATTATGCAGTTTCGCCCTGACGTTAAAATTCTAATTCTGAACAACTGTTACCTGGGTATGGTAAGACAGTGGCAGGAACTATTTCACCAGGAAAGATATTCATCAGTGGATATTCAGAGTCCGGATTTTGTACAGGTGGCAAAAGGATATGGTATTGCCGGAAGAAGAACATCCAAAAGAGAAGAACTCGAAGAAGCTCTCCGTGAAATGCTTGATTATAATGGAGCTTTTCTCCTCGAAGTCATGACAGGGAAAGAGCATAATGTATTTCCAATGATCCCACAGGGAAAAAGTGTTTCAGAGATTGTACTGAATAATAAGTTTTAAAAAAAGAAAGATGAAAACAGAACATAAAGAATATACCATTACAGCGTATACAGAAGATTATTTAGGGTTGATCAGCAGGATCAATGCCATTTTTTCCAGAAGAAGGATCTCTATGGTTACCTTCAATGTGGGGCCTTCTGAAATAGAAAGAGTGAAAAAGTTTGTCATTGTAATCAAAGAAACAGAAGAATCGGTTCAGAAGATTACCCGGCAGGTAGAAAAACAGGTAGATGTTTTGGAAGTTCATTATCATAGGAATCCACATCTGTCGGTCATAGAATATGCAAGCTAAATATATAATAAATCAACATAATCAATAACAAATAAAATCAAAAAAATGGCAAAATTGAATTTTGGAGGAGTAGAGGAAAACGTAGTAACAAGAAATGAGTTTCCATTAGAAAAAGCCCAGGAAGTATTAAAAGATGAAGTGGTAGCAGTGATAGGATACGGAGTACAAGGTCCGGGGCAGGCCCTTAATCAAAAAGATAACGGAATCAATGTCATTGTGGGACAGCGAAAAAATTCCAAATCATGGGATAAAGCAGTAGCGGACGGTTTTGTTCCCGGAGAAACATTATTTGAAATAGAAGAGGCATTACAAAAAGGAAGTATTATCTGCTATCTTTTAAGTGATGCTGCACAAATAGAATACTGGCCTAAAGTAAAACAGCATCTTACCCCAGGAAAAGCACTGTATTTTTCTCATGGTTTCGGAATTACTTTTAATGAACGTACAGGAATAGTGCCTCCGAAAGATGTTGACGTTTTTTTAGTAGCCCCTAAAGGTTCGGGAACTTCATTGAGAAGAATGTTCCTTCAAAATAGAGGACTGAACAGTAGTTTTGCAGTGTATCAGGATGCTACGGGAAATGCAAGAGAAAGAGTATCAGCTCTTGGAATAGCAATTGGAAGTGGTTATTTATTTGAAACCGACTTTAAAAAAGAAGTATACAGTGATCTTGCCGGAGAGCGCGGAACACTGATGGGAGCTGTACAGGGAATATTTGCGGCACAATATGATGTTTTAAGAAAAAACGGACATAGCCCTTCCGAAGCATTTAACGAAACTGTAGAAGAATTAACCCAGTCATTAATGCCTTTGGTTGCCGAAAACGGAATGGACTGGATGTATGCCAACTGCAGTACGACAGCACAAAGAGGAGCACTGGATTGGTGGAAACGTTTTAGAGATGCTACATCTCCTTTATTTGAGGAACTGTACGATAGTGTAGCTAAAGGAAATGAGGCACAGCGTTCTATTGACAGCAACAGCAAGCCAGACTACAGGGAAAAATTAGAAGTAGAACTGACTGAACTAAGAGAAAGTGAAATGTGGAAAGCAGGAAAGACGGTCCGAAGCCTGAGACCTGAAAATAATTAATCACCCAAAAAAATGATGAAAGAGGAAATAGGGTCCTCCGTTTTGGAGAATGTCTATAAAGCGGAGGAAAGACTAAAAAATGTGGTTGTAAAAACCCCCTTAGCACTTAATAATAATCTGTCAGCAGTGTATGATGCGAATATCAGTTTTAAAAGAGAAGACCTTCAAAGGGTAAGATCTTATAAAATCAGGGGAGCTTACAATAAAATGGCGACGATGTCTCAGGAAGATCTTGGCAGAGGACTTGTTTGTGCGAGTGCCGGAAATCATGCCCAGGGAGTTGCCTTTGCGTGTCAGACCATGAAAGTCAGAGGAACGATCTTTATGCCTTTACCTACGCCGGGACAAAAACTGGAACAGGTAAAGATGTTTGGAGGAAGTTATATAGATGTTGTATTGCATGGAGATACTTTTGACGAAGCAAAAGATGCTGCGATGAGGTTCTGCAGTGAGAATGACGGAATATTTATTCATCCTTTTGATGATCCGGCGATCATTGAAGGCCAGGCTACAGTGGGACTTGAGATTCTGGAGCAGTCAAGAGAACCGGTAGATTATCTTTTTGTTCCAATAGGAGGAGGAGGATTGGCTGCAGGGGTTTGTTCTGTATTTCAGGAACTGTCTCCACAAACAAAAATCATTGGTGTAGAACCTTCCGCTGCTGCAAGTATGAAAAAAGCGCTGGAAAAAGGAAGACCTGTATTGCTTGAAAAGATAAGCCGGTTTGTAGACGGAGCTGCAGTACAGCAGGTAGGAAATCTTACTTTTGAGCTTTGTAAAGATGTATTATATGACATGGCTACAGTGGATGAGGGGCTGGTTTGTGAAACCATATTATCTCTGTATAATAAAGATGCCATTGTTGTAGAACCAGCCGGAGCTTTATCAGTAGCAGCACTGGAAAGATATAAAGACGAAATAAAAGGGAAAAATGTAGTCTGCGTCATCAGCGGAAGCAATAATGATATCACCCGTATGGAAGAAATCAAAGAAAAAGCTTTGCTGCATGCCGGTTTAAAACATTATTTTCTGGTCAGATTTCCGCAGCGTCCCGGCGCATTGAAAACTTTTGTAATCGATGTTTTGGGACCAGATGATGATATTACCTTTTTTGAGTATACCCAAAAAAATTCAAAAGAAAAAGGAATAGCCGTTGTGGGGATCGCTTTAAAGCATAATGAAGATTTTACGCCATTGATCCATAACATGAAAAAATATGATTTTTTCGTTAATTACCTGAACAATGACCCGTCTTTAATGAATCTTCTTATTTAGTTATTAAAATACAATCAGGCATTTGGGAATATAAAATAAAAAGTAAAGAAATTTTCTTATGTATTTTTATTCCTGTCTAAAAACTCAATGATGAAAAAAGCTTCACAATTTGTGAAGCTTTTTGTTATTTATCTTTCAAGGGAAAAATTTGAAATTACTTTGGGTCTTTCAGCTTCATTAGCTACTTTCCAGGAGGTTCTGTACATCCATTCAGTCATTTTATAAAGCTTTTTATAGTTTATATTTTCAGATTCATCCTGCGGAGTGTGATACTGGTCATGCAGTACACTGGTAAAAAATATTGCAGGAATTCCAATTTTAGCATAAGGAAGATGATCGCTTCTGAAGTAGAAAAATTCTGCATGATTAGGGGAGTCCCAATCTTTTAAATAGCGGAATTTTGTACTTTCATTATTGGCATCTTCTGCCATTTTTACCAATTCTTCAGAGTTTTTGTGGGGTGCATTTCCTCCTAATAAAGCTGCTTCATCATTAGAATTTCTTCCAATCATATCACCATTCAGTACGGCTACAATTTTCTCCTTAGGAACTACAGGATGGGTGGCGTGCCATCTGGAACCCAATAATCCTCTCTCTTCTGCACCATGGAAAACAAATAAAATACTTCTTTTTCCAGGTTGCTTTTTGTAAGCTCTTGCCATAGCCAACATGGCTACACAGGTACTGGCATTGTCGTCAGCACCATTATAGATCGTATCGTTTTTTACAGGATGTCTGATCCCGTCATGATCCTGATGTCCGCTCAATAAAACATATTCGTCTTTAAGTACAGGATCTGTTCCATCTATTTTTCCAATGATATTAACGGATGGATATTTGTAGGTTTCCGTCATCAGGTTCAGTGAGATTTTAGGGTTGTTTTTTACCCAGCCTGCATTTTCCCTTTTGATCCATAGCACAGGAATGTTCTGGGTTATTTTTTCTCTTAAGCCCTCTACACCGTAGCTGCCTCTGGTCATTTGAGGAAGTACTTCCGGCCAGCTTTGCTCAGACATATCGTCAGTGATGAAAATAATGGCCTTAGCTCCCAGTTCATAAGCTTTATTATAATATTTGGTGCGTACAAATCCGGGATATCTTCTTACAAAAAGGGTCATTTCTTTGTCTATGTTTTTATCAGAAGCATAGACTGCAAGCACCTTTCCTTTGATATTCAGGGTAGAAAGATTTTCAGGTTCTGTATTTCCGGCATACACAATTTCAGCATCCACCGATGCATTTACAGGCTCTGCCACCAGGAAATCTTTCCATAATCTAAGGTTTTTATCTCCAATTTTCAGACTGCTTTGCGGAATAACCTGATGTCTGTACATATCAAAGAACTGGAAAAATGTTCCGTTATCCCCGGCAGGTTTCATACCTGCTTCTTTAGCTTTGTCAGCAAGCCACATGGAAACTTTTAATTCATCTAAAGTTCCTGCTTCACGTCCCCAGAATTGGTCTGCAGCAAGCTCATACATATCCTTTTTAAGATCGGCTTCTTTAAGGGCAGAAACCAAAGGCTTTTTATAATTCTGAGCATTTCCCATACTGAAGAAAAGTAAACTCAGCAAGGAAAAAATAGAGTATTTATTCATGTGAATTTTTAATTAAAGTGAGCTAGTTTTTCTGAAAACTGTTTTGAAAATTCTATTCTGTCTTCTTCCAGCTTTTCAGGGGTGGAAGGTAGAATATAGTTGAAAAGAATTTTATGATCATTATCTAAAAATATGATTTCCTTTTCATTTCCATCCATCATCTGTGAGAAAATTGCCCACATGGAGGTATCTTTTAATCTTAATAATTCAAAAAACTGTTCTGCTTGTATTTCGATTTTCTGCATGTTATTATTAATGTATAATGTATAATGTATAATGTATAATGTATAATGTATAATGTTAGGGGAGTAGGGACCTGAAGGCTTAAAATTCTAAGAACTTCAATTTAAACTGTATGGCGAAATTCTGTTTGAAATTCGGAGTGGTATAATAGCCTACTCTGTAGAATAATCCAAGGTTAAAATAACTTGACAGGAAATTATTCCATTCCAGACCAACTTCCTGATACAGATGATTCAGAGGCTTGAACCGGAACTGATGGTACTCGGGATATTTCATGTTTCCAATCGTTCCTCTCAAGACGAAGTCAAAGCTGGAAACATTATGCCCAAAGCTTTTGAAATAAAACGGAAGCTTATGGGTGAAGTAATACGCCACAAACTTATCATTGTAATATTTTCCACCTTCCAGTGTTGCAAACCCAAGATATGAGGTAAGGTTGAAATTGAAATCCTTCCCTGGAGAGGCAAGTCCGTTCATGGTAAAGTTTTTCCAGATAGGAGCTTCTCCGAAAACCATTCCTCCATATAATCTGAAACCGGTAGTTCCAATGGGGGTTTTGAAATTATGGACGAAAAGGGCATCAAAACGGGAGTAATTAAAATCTCCACCCGCTATTCTGTAGCTTTGTTCATAGTTAAAATAGAGCTCGGGATATTTCTGATCAATCAGGGATTTCCCCTGGGGAGTCATAATATTGGTTGAGTTGGGAGAGTATTTTAAAGTAAACAAAGTATTTAAATTCTTGAATGACGAACCCTCATTTCTGAACTGATAGTCAAATTGAGCCTCTTCAATATTTCTTCTCACCGCAAAGGCAAGGGTAAGGCCGTTGGTGACATCATTCAGGTAAGATAAAGAAACTCCCTTAAAATGAAAATACTTATCATTATTCAGGTTGTTTCCAAAATTCATCATCCTCATCTTGAAGTTCCAGAGTCTGCGGTAGAATTCACCTGAAGCCGTTACATCGTCATAGAATTCAAACCTGAAGAATGAATTTTTCTCCAGAGTGGTTTTCATGTCTAATCCCATTCCATATTTCCATCTTCTGTCTTTTACTCCATAAGCAAAATAATAATCCGGGGAAAAATAAGGATTGAAGTTTTCATTGATTTTGGCTTTTAATCCCAGTCTGAATCCCTCATAAGAGTTGTAATTTACAATTTCATCCACGGCAAGATCTACAGAACGAATTCTGATTTGCCCGTTGAGTAAACCGGATAAAATCTGGGCTTTACCATCTATTCTATATTTTTTTCCTAAGCTGTCTATTGTTTTATAGGTATTCTGCTCTCTTTCAGTAAGCGGATCGGTCCTGTACTGGTTTAGTGAATGTCCGTCAATATTCTTTACAGAGAAAGTATATCCTTTAAAGTCTTTAGGATTTTCATTAATGGGGGCCTCAAAGTCAAAATATTTTGAAGTGAGAAAAGCATAGGTAGCAAAGCTTTTTTTATCTTTCTTATTAAGATGGTCTTTGTCATCCATGGCCATTTTGCCCATTTTAAGCTTTGTTTTTTCGTGGGCAAGAAACCATTTGTTATTGTAAAATACCCAGGTGCTGGTGATAATTCCGTCGTTTTTATTTTTACTGAAATTTTCAATTTTTTTAACGCCGTAGGTCTCGGTATCTACATAAATAGCACCATTGTATTTTCTTTTTCTGTCTGGGTTTTTGTAATTCACCTCCCGGAAACGGATGACGAAATTTTTTCTGCCATCCAATTCTACGGTATCGGATAGATAGAATCTGTATAAGCCTCTGTTCTCCTGCTTGATCTGTTCAGGAACCACATCTCTGTTACTTTGCTGAAGTGCGATCATTTCATAGATCGGCTGTTTCAGCCCGGAAATTCTGTTGTCCAGAATATTGATCTTCTCACCGTATTTTTTCGAATATAAAAACTCCTGTGCTCTTTCCCAAAGAAACAGTTTACTCTTGGCAAAGATTTTTCTTGCGGAAATATTGTTTAATGAATCTTTTTCTCTCTTTTTCTTGAACATGTTTAAGTCATTGAAATATTCCTGAAACTGAGAAATGCTGTCTTCATCAATATCCAGAGATATTTTCTCATAAGATTTATAAGAATAGGAGCCTAAACTTTTTGGAGAGTTTTCATAGAAAAGTTTATTGACTTTTTTAAGGATCTCCAATGCCCTTGGATCGCTTTTGTCTTCAATGACAACAGCATCAATAGAGGTGGTTTTTGCCGTTTTTTTAATCAGCGAAATTTCCATGCTGCTTTCTACTGTTGCCGTTTCTTTTTGATAAGATTCAGCTTCAATATCTATGGACTTACATGTTGATTTGAATTCCAGAACTCCCTGAGCATTAGTGTAGCCAAGGATTTTGTCGCCACAGGAGATTTTAGCGCTGGGAACAGGCTTTTGATTGGTGTCATCAACAATTTTAATTTTTAATTGTGAATACCCCAAAAAGCTGATTAAAAAAAATAGTAATAGTAAACCCCTTTTCATTTGAAAAAACTATGTCAAAAGTACTAATATTTATTGTTTTAGAAAAGTTTTTAACGGACTATAACATTGATTTCATCTAATTTTATAATGGTAAAATCAAGGTTTGTGAACACTAAAAGTAGACTTATTAGGGTTAGGGGTACAAGCTATGGGATTCGGAATGCATAATGAAAAATTGGGGCTATTATACCACTCTTCACTATTGGTACAGCTTTTCACTGGGCTTCTGTTTGATGAGCTGTCATTTTTCTCCATTCGAAGGGTAGCAAATTGCATATTTGGTGTTTGGTTTTACGGGTTTTTATCATCCAACGCCTTCATAAATTCAATAATATCATCCATCTCCTGATCCGTAAGTTGTAAAGGAGCATCGGAAAGTGTCTGGTTATCTACTTTAAATCCAACACCCTTTCCACCGCCTTTATTATAAAAGTTCATGACTTCTTTCAATGTTTTATAGCCTCCGTTGTGCATATAAGGAGCTGTTTTATTGATGTTTCTAAGCGTAGGTGTTTTAAAAGAATGCTGTAATGTTGCCACTGTTTCATGAAATTTCCCTCTTCCTAAATCGTTGTCAAAAGTGATGTTATCTCCGTTCACAGCGACTCCCAATACTTCCTGTTCTGTTTTTTTGAAAGTTGGAGGTACGGTACCATTGAATAAAGGGATGAAGTGGCATATGGCACATTGTGCTTTCCCCACAAAAAGATTAAACCCTCTTTTTTGATGAGCTGTCATGGCAGACTTGTTTCCACGCATATACTCATCAAAATCAGCATTGAATTTTGCCAAAGAACGGATGTAGCTGGCCAATACATTCTGCAGCTGCCATGCCTCTGTCTTTTGAGAATGGTAAATTTTTGTAAAGGCTGTCTGATATTTTTTGTTCTGGTTGATCTTAGCAAGGATCACATTAAGGTCTCCATGCATTTCTTCTTTATTTGAGATAACATCGGAGCTTTGTCCCTCCAGATCATCTTTTCTCATATCCCAAAATTGCCCATGCTGAAACCCTGCATAATTAAGAGAAGGAGCATTCCGGGACAGTTCCGAATTTTCAAGCGACATAGACTTGGCGAGTCCGTCAGTAAATGCTTTTTCAGGAATATGACATGTTGTACAGCTTCTGTTGTTGTTATTGGATAACATTTTATCATTAAAAAGCTGTTGGCCAAGAGCTGCTTTCTCATTAGAAAATGCAAATTCTTTTCCAGGTGTAAAGGCATTGGGATTGAATGCATTTTTAGAAAAAAAAGTAGCTGCGTTTTTATGAAGAGCAGTAGTTACCTCAACATCAGGAATCTTTTCCTGATTTTTAAAGTCAAGCAGTAAAGAGGTGATCTTATTGAAATGGTCCGGAATAAAATTGACATAATCAAACGTATTCTTGTCCGTATTTTTTTTCAGAATCTCACTAGCTGTATCAATTTCATTAAGTATGCTTTTCAATGCTTTATTCTTTGACTGATCGGTGGAAATCTGCTGCAATGTTTGCTTAACCCCTTGTAGAGAGTAAGGAATCTCCTTCAAAAATGTTCCGGAAATAGGAGTGTCAAAACCTGAAATACCCAAACTTGAAATTCTGAAAACTTCCTGTCTTAAAGCATCGAAAACCTGATCTCTACTGACAGTTATGACCTGAAAATTGGTTTCAATAGTATTGCTTTTATTAATTAATTTTTTTAAAAACCTGATAGCCTCCTCTTTGTTTCCCTGATCATAAGGATACAACATTTCTTCCAATACCTGTAAACCTTCCGGTTCTATTTCCGTATGTTCATCCATTTCTATTTCCGGCAGAGCAGGACCATTAATGAATCTGGCAGAGTGGGGAAGGAAATATTCCACAGCCCATTCCATTTTTTTGTAGGTTTTTCTAAGTTCCTCAAACTTCTCCTGAAGTTTTTTTTCATCAGAATTGTTGGAAACAAGAACTATCAGTTCATTGATCTGTTTTTCAAAGGTATCATTGTTCTTGATAATCTGATTTTTTACAGAACCCAGATCCTCAGAAGCAGGCAGATGCTTATCACTTTTACAATAGGAAAGAATGAAAAGAGCAGCTGCTGAATATAAAAACAGGAATATCGGATATTTTGAAAGTTTCTTCATAGGTATGAAAAAGTATCAACAGAAGTTTTCCGTTGATACTTTTGATTTTTATGAGGTGATTACAATTATTTTTCTACGTTTCTGATAATGACAACCTGCCCGCCCTCTTTATTGGTATTGACTCCGGAACCGTCAGGATTTTTAAATTTATCCAGCTGCCACGTATGAGAATGAATATTTACCGTAAAGGTGTTGGGAACACCTATGATGTCTGAAATATCAGTCATTGCTCCAAATTCCCATGAACCGAATTTCTGAAGATCTCCGGATTGGTTATATGCAGTCTGCCATGCCGAATCATTTCTGTTGTGTTTCATATTCAACCATGGTTTATACTGTTTCGTACCGATATTAAGCTGCCATATGTAAGAATCATGACCTGCAGCCTTATAATAAGAATCTCCGTCTTCCTGAATATATACATAGTTTTCAGTAACACACAGGTTATCCGGATTGATAAGATTATGACCAGGATTGGAATCTCCTTCTGCAACAACTTCCAACTTTCCTGTCAACATATTATTGGAATTAAGAACAAGCTTATAAACCCTTCCCCACATCGTTAATCCCGGTTTTGGGTTCACTCCGTCAGAAGATTCTCCGGTAGCTGTAAAATAAACTTCTCTTCCTTTTCCTGCTCCTTTTCTGTAATCTACATCTTCAACCCTTGAAAAACGGATTGCATTATTATCTATATTTTTCTGATTGATCTGAGCTCCTGTCAGGTTTTTAGCATTAGGAATTTCAACGAACTCTACATCATAACTGCTGCCTTTTACCATGTCAGTTTCAGTATAGTTATTGTTTGTTCTTTTTAAAGAATATAACTTTCCGTTATCCAGATCTCCCTGTGTATTGGCTACGTACATGATCAATTGTCCTGCAGACTGATGAGAAGAAGAATAAGACTGATCTTCACCGATGATGATATAAGACTTTCCGTTCGATACGTCTTTAGGAAGAGGAACCGCATTTTCCATAGAAGCTTTTCCTAAGGCCGGCTTTACTCTGGTTTTATCTGATGCCTGGGAAGCTGCTGCTAATGGATTTAAAGCATGAACCATACTTTCTTCACCAGATTCTCCGGCAGTAAGAAAAGCACTGAAACCATGAGTTTCAGGAGTAGCTAATGTAGCAGAACACAATCTTGTCATTCCTCCTGTTCCATTAAGAATATATTCCCCTTTTACAGGTCTGAAAGTTTTATCTAAATATACTCTTGATACAGATTGTTTGATCTCATGGTTGGTGATCATCAGATAACCGTCTGAATTAGGATCCCTCATGATACCCATTCCGTCCGGCTGACCTCCAAAAACAAAATCTGGAGAACCTGAAAGAATATCAGAACTTGAAATAAGTGTGGTGATATTTAAATTTTCAAAGCCTGGCATTCCAAAAACGAAAGCGGATTCTTTAGAAAAATTTTCAAGTTTGATTTTATCATTGACAGGGGTATTGCTATCCCCGTTATTGTCGTCATTACAGCCTTGGAATACAAGAGCAGCAAACAATAGAGCGCCAATAGTTTTGTTAATTTTCATAATTACTTTTTTGAATTTCGATTAGGACAAAACTAATGGTCTGGTGTTAACTAGGTTTTAATAAGACAAAACAAATAGTTTAAGATTAAGCAATGGTTTGTTAAGATAAGATCAATAATTAGAACGGTTATAAATAAAAAAATGGCTGTTTCAGATGAAACAGCCATTTTAAATATGGTAATAATACTCTATTTTAAATATGTAATGCTTTTTGGTAAGCATTTTCTAATCCATCCAGGTTTTTACCTCCGGCAGTTGCAAAACCAGGGTTTCCACCACCACCACCTTGGATCTCTTTAGCAAGATCTTTTACGATAGCTCCGGCCTGATAATCTGCTGCAAGATCATCAGATACTCCTACAGTGATCATAGGTTTTCCGTCTGCATCAGACAGAATGATAGTCACAGAAGTTGGGATTTCTCTTTTCAGCTGGAATACGATGTCTTTAACAGAACCTGCATCCAAAGAAGTTTTCTTTACCAAAAGCTGTTTGTTTCCCTTCTGCTCATAAGCGTTTTTCCAGTCGCCAATTTCTCCTTTTGCCTTCTCTTTTTTTAGAGCATCTACTTCAGATTTTAATGATGCATTTTCTTCGATAAGTTTTTCGATAGATCTTACTACATCTTTAGACTTCAGTAATTGAGAAAGCTCAATTATCTGCTGTTCCAGGTTTTTGAAATATTCTTCAGATTTATCGCCAGAAATCGCTTCAATTCTTCTGATTCCTGCAGCAGCAGAACCTTCAGAAGTGATTTTGAAGTGACCAATTTCACTGGTGTTTTTTACGTGAGTTCCTCCGCAAAGTTCTTTTGAACTTCCAAATTGGATCATTCTCACACTGTCACCATATTTTTCACCAAACAAAGCCATTGCTCCTTTCTCCAAAGCCTCCTTAATAGGAATACTTCTGAATTCCTGTAAAGCAATACTTTCTTTGATCTTATGATTTACTTTTTCTTCAATTAAAGCTAATTCTTCTTCCGTCATTTTATTGAAATGAGAGAAATCGAAACGAAGATAATCAGGACCTACATACGAACCTTTCTGTTCTACGTGAGTTCCTAAAACATCTCTTAATGCCTCATGTAAAAGGTGAGTCACAGAGTGGTTAGCCTGAGAATTTTTTCTGTCAGAAGCATTTACTTTAGCGTAGAAAACCGCTCCTGCATCTTTTGGAAGACCGTTGATCAATGAAATAATCAATCCGTTTTCTTTCTTCGTTTCCAATACTTCAAAACTTTCAGCAGCATTTTCCAGCATTCCTTTATCTCCAACTTGTCCACCACCTTCAGGATAGAATGGAGAGCTGCTCAGTACTACCTGATAAAATTCTCCGTCTTTATTTTCTACCTTTCTGTATCGGGTAATATAGGTTTCGGATTCCGTTTGGTCATATCCAACGAATGTTTCCGGCTTTTCTTCTAAAACTACCCAATCGTATACTTTTTGAGCAGAGTCAGATTTGGAACGTTGTTTCTGCTTTTCCATCTCAGCTTTAAACCCAGCCTCATCAATGGTTAATCCTTTTTCCTCAGCAATAATTCTTGTTAAGTCATCCGGGAAACCATAGGTATCATACAGCTCGAAAACTTCCTCGCTTGGTAATACTTTTAAATCATCAGCAATGGTCTGCTGAATTAATTTTTCAACTCTGATCAGTCCGTTTTCAATGGTTTTTAAGAATGATTCTTCCTCACTTTTAATAACTTCTGAAACCAGTTTGCTTTGTTTCTCCAATTCAGGGAAGAATTTACCCATTTGATCCTGAAGAACAGTTACCAATTCAAAAAGGAAAGGTTCTTTCATTCCCAGGAATCTGTAAGCATAAGAAATACCTCTTCTTAAAATCCTTCTGATAACGTATCCGGCACCTCCGTTGGAAGGCAGTTGCCCGTCAGCTATAGCAAAAGAAACCGCTCTGATGTGGTCTACCACCACACGGATAGCAATATCTTTTTCGTCCTCTAGAATACCTGTATATTTTTTACCGGAAAGTTCTTCTACTTTTGAGATCAGCGGTGTAAAAACGTCAGTGTCATAATTGGAAGACTTTCCTTGAAGTGCCATACAAAGACGCTCAAAGCCCATCCCTGTATCCACATGCTGAGCAGGAAGTTTTTCCAAAGATTTGTCTGCTTTTCTGTTGAATTCCATGAAAACCAGATTCCATACTTCCACTACCTGTGGATGATCCTGATTTACCAGTGTAATCCCGGGAACAGCAGCTTTTTCTTCCGGAGTCCTTAAATCGATATGGATCTCTGAACACGGTCCGCATGGTCCGCTTTCACCCATTTCCCAGAAATTATCTTTTTTATTTCCGTTAATGATTCTGTCCTCTGAAATATGAGATTTCCAGAAGTCATAAGCATCCTGGTCTCTGTCAAGATTTTCAGAAGCATCCCCTTCGAAAATAGTGACATATAAATTGTCTTTTGGAATTCCGTATACATCAACTAATAATTCCCAGGCAAAAGCAATAGCCTCTTTTTTAAAGTAATCCCCGAAAGACCAGTTTCCTAACATTTCAAACATGGTATGGTGATAAGTATCTCTACCTACATCATCCAGGTCATTATGCTTCCCTGAAACTCTCAGACACTTTTGTGTATCGGCAATTCTTGGGGCGGTAGGCGTTTTGTAGCCTAAGAAAAAATCTTTGAACTGCGTCATTCCTGAATTGGAAAACATAAGGGTAGGGTCGTCTTTCAGCACAATAGGAGCTGAAGGAACGATCAGGTGGTCTTTACTTTTAAAATAATCTAAAAATTTTTGACGTATCTCTTGTGATGTCATAGTATTGCTTTTGCTTTTTAACGTATCAAATTTTGATAAGATGCAAATTTAATGTTTTTAGGTGATTTAATATCTACTATTGAATATTTTCGGATAGGTTTTATCAAATGTCCGGCATAATAATCGGGTATGGCTTTTATTTTTAGCCACGAGGATGCTCATAAAAGGATTATATGGGTTCAGGCAATCAGCCTTATGATAAAATAAATAATCATTATTCAGTATAACTTTGCAATTTTCCATTTAACTTATTACCTTCGTTATGATCCGAATAAGATAAAAATAAACATAAGAAATGATGAAAAATGAGGTGCTGAAAAACTGGATAGAACAATATTCAGAACCGCTTTTAAAGAAGGCTTTTTATCTGCTTTCGGATAAAGAAGAAGCACAGGATATAGTTCAGGATGTATTCATCGCAGCATTTTCATCATACGATTCTTTTGGAGGAAAAAGCCAGCCGCTGACCTGGCTGATGGCCATTTTAAAAAGGAAAGTTGCTGATTTTTACCGTAAAAAATACAGATCTGAACCCAATATCAGGCTTGATCATTTTTTTGATGAAACCGGTTCATGGAAAAATAATGATGTATTGAATGACTGGAATGCTGCAGGCAAAGAATCTGAACTTCTGGATGATCAGGATTTTAATAAGACGTTGGAAGAATGTATGGAAGAACTGCCTTCCAGATGGAAAATCCTCTTGAAAATGTATTATATTGAAGAAAAAAAAGCACCTGAGGTGAGTCAGGAATTTAATGTTTCAACGACTAACCTTTGGAAGATCTTGCAGCGAAGCCGTATGCAGCTTAGAGAATGTCTGGAATTTAACTGGTTTTCAAGATTATAACAATGACAATGGTAAAGAAAGTTCTACATCTATTATTTCTACCATGCAGTGAAGCCACACTGCTCATGGAAAAACGTAATGCCCAGGCTATTTCTTCCAAAGAAAACTGGAAACTCAGCATGCATCTTATGATTTGCAAATGGTGTAAGATGTACAATAAAAAACTGGCATTACTGGATACCCTATTTAAAAAGACCCTTTCTGAAAAGGAGTCTGAAATTAAAGAATCTGATATACAGGATTTTAAAAATAGAATGATTGAAAAATTAGATTTTTAAAAAAATCTTGTCAGGATTTCGAAATAGCTCCGACTATACTTTTGAAAATAAAAAAGTATAATTTAAAAAATGTAAAAACATGGTCGGAACAACACAATCTAATGAAAACACAAACAGATCCTCATTAGGATATTATGTCTCGCTTTTTGGAGCAGCTCTTATTTTGCTCTGGATCGGTATTTTCAAATTTACCCCCACTGAAGCCGTTTCTATAAAACCATTAGTAGAAAACCATTTTCTAACTTTTTTCGTATATAAGATTATGAGCGTTCAGGCAGTGTCAAATCTTATCGGAACGATAGAAATTATCATTGCTTTATTACTGATATTTAGTGTGAAATTTGCTGTATTGAAAAAGTATGCCGGAATAGGAATGATAGTG
>Ga0105243_10000128_pt1 | contig 85995 bp, 70 predicted proteins | sample KBSM34metaG_FD_81525 | JGI IMG/M metagenome (GOLD analysis project Ga0105243, IMG submission 81525) | Miscanthus rhizosphere microbial communities from Kellogg Biological Station, Michigan, USA - KBS M3-4 metaG | ecosystem: Host-associated > Plants > Roots > Rhizosphere > Soil | place... | reverse complement strand
TTCCAGATTTACCGACTGCCGAACAGAGCGCACCTTAATTTTAACGCTTGTTGCCTTGTACCAATCTATTGATTCGTGCTTCACCCAGACTTTTGCAAGAGGCTCTAAAGCTTGTCGGACATCGGGTCATTTGCTCTCAAACAAACGAGCGGATATATTGCGTCACTTTAGCAGTCACAAAACGGGGTAATCATAGAATGAGTCCTGAATCAACCGTTGCAGACATTGCGCCGCAGGCCCTGGTCGCGGCCGGTTTGGATCGCGCGGCCGAATTTCAATCACAGGGAAAACTGGAAGCAGCCGCGGCCGAGTTAGAGCAGAGTGTCCAGTCGGCGCGCGCCACACCTTACGAAATTGAATTCTTAACGCGCATCAGGCTGGGGATGATGCTGGCCGATGTTTATCTGGCTCTACATCGACTGGAAGACGCCATCTCCTTTCTGGCAGAAGAGACTGCTTTTGCCGAAAGAATCTCGCAACTTATGCAGGCGACCGGCACGCCTAATCAGAAGCGGCAGGCTATGAGTGGCTACCTGCAGATTCGTGATCGAACTGCCCAGATCGGGCTGCTCGGGAATCCCGCGCCCGAGATTAATCTCAGAATGTGGCTCGTCGGCGATCCGGTTACGCTCGCCGATTTGCGCGGGAAAGTAGCGATGCTCGAATTTTGGGCCACCTGGTGCAAGCCTTGTCAGGAGATGTTTCCGAAGCTGACGAGTCTCTACGAGCAGGAATCGAAGAATGGTTTGGAGATTCTCGGGATCACTCGTCACTACATGGCTTATGGCGGAACACTCGAGGCCAAAAACGAAGAGCTGGACCTGATCCGAAAGACCGTGAGCGAACATGGGGTAACTTTCCGTGTGGCCGTGGCCGATGATGAACGACTGCAAGCCACCTTCGGCGCAAACGGTCTGCCTACGGTAGTTCTGATTGACCGCAAGGGAATTGTCCAGTATGCGGGCCCAGGAGGCGAGGATCCGGTTTTTGAAAAGAATCTCCGTAATTGCCTCGCAGATCAGGGGTAACAGGTTAGATCCGAGCAGCGCAAAAGCCTTGCCTGATTACGTCATGGCTGTTAGGATGCACCCGCTTCAAAACAAAAATGATCTTGAGCAGGCGTGCACTGGACGTATGAATTGCGTTTCGGTTGGCACTTAGTTATCCGAGGATCGTCTTGAGGTTGAATCGGGAATGGACCTGTTCGCTATTTTGAAGTTCGCTCGCGCAGTGTAGAGCGGTTTGGGAAATGACGTGGTCTGATGAGATTCACTAAAACTCAGTTAGACAGGTTATTTCATAATCTGAGGAATGTTCCTCACTTTACTTTTGATTACTAAGGAGAACAAACAATGGCGATTTTGACGTCAGTGCCAAATGAAGGCAATAACGTAAGCGTTTACGACGTACCCGACGATGTGCTCTCGCAATACGCGGTAGCCGGCGACAAGGCCGCATCGATGTTTCCCGAAAGCGGCAAGACTGCGGGCGCGACTATTCCGCAGAGCAGCGGCGGAAATGCGATGAAGGTCGACAACGCTGAAAGCCTTGGCGAAGTTCAGGCGTACAACGACATTTGCGTTTGTCGCGAATTACTTTGTAACCCGGCTGGTTGTTGGTGGCATTACTACTACTGCTACTGCTAAGCGCTGGCACTTCGAAGCAGACAGTGAGGCCTGGGTCCTGTGGTCATTGCAGGACGTGAATTCCTGAAATGACTTCAGGACCCAGGAACACTTCTCGCATCGGTTTTAACTGAAGCGATCAATCCCTGAGAGGAGAAAACCATGGCAATCCTGACTTCGTCACCTGGAGCAGAAAATGAAGTAAAAGTTTACGACGTCCCGGATGATGTGTTAGCGCAATATGCAATGACCGGCGATAAGGCCGCGGCGATGTTCCCCGAAAAGGGAGCCACCGAAGGCATTCCCAAAGCCAGTGCCGAAATGAGTCCGACGAAGGTGGACAATACGGAGAGCCTGGGCGAGGTCCAGGCCTACTCTCGCATTTGCATCTGCCGCGAACTGCTCTGCAATCCGTGGCGCTGCTGGTGGCATTACTACTACTGCTACTGCTAAGAACCCACGGTTTGCCGGTTCGGCCTGAGAGGGACCCAACCAGATAAATCGGAAAGCAGCGGGCCGGTGCAATCTCACCTGCCCGCTTTTTTTTTATTCCTGAGAACTCGCGCCTTCGCCGCAATGAGGTCAGTACCGGGAGCGATAGCGACCGGGTCGGTACGCACGCCTCTGAGGTGCCGGGTTGACGTTGGGCGTTTCTTGAATAGCACGCCAGAGGCGTGCGTACCACCTTTCCTGAAATTCTATTGACTCCCGTGATATAACAAGCGCCGTTATGCCTGACAATAAACCACTTCCAGATGACTTACCTGATCTGCCCGCGGGCACTCCGATCGGCGAACCTTTGCCCAAGCTACCCGGTGGGCCGATTCCGTTGGACGCACTTCCAAAAAATGGTTTGCCGCCGTTGCCCGGCGGCGCGGTCCCTCCGGAAGGACTTCCCGAGCTTCCGAAAGACGGACTGCCGCCCATGCCCGGCGGCAACATTCGCTTCAAGGAAATGCCGAAGATGAACGCCGGCCCCTACATCAAGCGCGCCCTCAAACTGTTGAAGGGGAACACCGCCATCGTCGCGGTCTCGTTCGTGCTGTCTCTGATCATGTGCTTGCTGCCCTTCGTGGCCGCGGCGGCCATCGGTCCGATTTTCAAATTGTTCGGGCAGGCAGCTCAGGCCGGTGATTGGAGCAACGTCTGGAGCATGACCGCGTCGTTTTATGACACCACTGAGGGCGCGGCCGGTCCCGGATGGTTTCCTCCGGCCTTCATTCGTAACTGGCTTTCGACGCCGCTGACCTTCACGACGATCTTCATTATCTGGACCGTGTCACTGGTGTTCCGCAACGTGCTCGATATCCTGCGTGCCTGGATCGATGCCAACCTCGAGCAGCGAATACTGTCATCACTCCGCCAGCGCGTCTACGATCACATTCAATCGCTGTCACTTGATTTCTTCATGGGCGGACAAACCGGGGCGTTGATGCAGAGAGTTCTGTCAGAGACAGGAACAGTGCAGCGACTACTGACACAGGTCTTGTTAACACCCGTCGTCGACGTGCTGGTAATGATAATCGTCATCGGCTACCTGCTGGCGCTGAGCTGGCAAATGACCCTGGTACTTTTTGTGCTCGCCCCGTTGACGCTGCTGATGTTCCAATACACCAGCGGCAAGCTGCAGAAGGGCGCAATGGGAATCAACCTGAGTTCGCGCGAACTCGGGGCCGAACTTGAAGAAACGATTAGCGGCATTTCGGACATACAGGTTTTCAACGCGCAAAAGAAACGCAGCGACCGTTTTCGCGAAGCTTCAAAGTCCGCGGCGAAAAGCACGGCCTCGACCACTGCCTGGATGAGTCTCAGCAACAGCGGCGCCCAGGTCTTTATCTCGCTGACCACCGCCATGGTGATGCTGGTCGCAATTCTTTTGGGCCGGAAGTGGGGTCTGACTTTTTCATCGGCGATCGTTTTCATGCAGATGGCGCCGAACCTCTTCACGCCGGTGCAAAGGCTGGTTGGGTCTTACACAATGTATCAATCGCTGGTGCCCGGCATTGTCTCAACCTATGAGTTAATCGACACGAAGCCCAGCGTGGTTGAGAAACCCAACGCGAAGGACCTCGGCGAAGTTCACGGCGACATCAAGTTCGACGATGTCGTGTTCGGCTATTCGCCCACGCAGACTGTCCTGAAAGGCATCTCCTTTGAGATCAAGGAAGGCGAAACGATCGCCCTGGTGGGCGGGATCGGCTGCGGAAAATCTACGATCATGAACCTGATCCTGAGATTCCTCGATCCGCAACACGGACGAATTTTGATCGAAGGACACGAGATTTCCGACGTCACGTTGAATTCGCTGCGCGAGCAGGTTTCCAAGCTCTCGCAATTCCCTTTCTTTCTCAAAGACACAATTCGCGAGAACGTTCGCCTGGGCCGTTCCACTGCCAGTGACGCCGAAGTCGAAGAAGCCTGCCGCCTGGCCCACATTCACGATGTGATTGTGGACCCGCAGCGCATGCCCGGGGGGTACAACACGGTCGTCGACGTACAGATTCCGTCCGGCGGTCAGAAACGTCTGATTGCGCTGGCCCGTTGCCTCTTGCGCAAGCCTGAGATCCTTTTGCTCGACGAGCCAACGGAGAATCTCGACGCCGATCAACGTAATCGCTTAATCCAGGTGATTCGTGAGTACGCCAGAGAAAGAACCTGCGTCGTGATTAGCCACGATCTCAACTTTATCGCCGCCGTGGCGGATCGAATTCTGGTGCTCGACAAGGGACATGTGGCCGATCAGGGCACGCATGAAGAATTAATTGGGCGAGCGGGTTTGTACAAGACTCTCTATGATTTGAAGAACGTCGATCCGTCGCTGTTGCGCTCGCGTGGCGAAACCGCGAAAGCACCGCTGCCCGGGACACCAATCGGCGGAATGGGTTTGCCGGGCATGGGTGGACCTCCGGGCATGGGCCCAATGTAGGGTACGCACGCCTCCGGCGTGCTGAACGGATTACATAGAGTTTGTTAACGGAGCACGCCGGAGGCGTGCGTACCTTAATATCAGGAGATGCCGAAAATGAAAAAGCTTAACTGGATCACAACCACAATTCTCGTGGGCGCGCTCGGGGCTCTGGCGCTGGGATGCAACCTGAGCAAAACCTCTTCAAACAGCAACATGAGCAGCGGGTCAAACGACAACAAAACCAGCAACTCGTCGTCATCACCTGCTGCCAACGCCCAGGACCATAGCAAAAGTGCAGCACCGGTTCCCAAGCCGGACATCGCCGGCAAATACAACATCACCGGGACCAATCCGGATGGCGCCGCCTACAAAGGCACGATGGAAGTGATCACGCGCGGTAACGTCTATCAGTTTCGTTGGGATGCCGGATCTCAATACGACGGCGTCGGCGTCCAGAATGGAAATATCATTGCGGTGTCCTACACCACCGGTTCGAACGGTAAAGGCTGTGGCGTGGTCGACTATGATATTCAGGGAGACGGCACACTCGATGGTAAGTGGGGTTACTGGGGCACAAACGAAATGGGCACTGAAACCGCGGCGCGCACCAGCGGATCCGGTCTGGTGGGTGAATACGATGCCACGGGAAAGAACCCTGACGGCAAGCAGTACAAAGCGAAGCTCAGCGTCGAACCGGCCGGCAACCTCTATCACTTTGTGTGGAGCAACAACTCAGAGGGTGTCGGAATCAAGCGCGGCAACAACGTAGCGGTGGGCATTGGCGGCACGCGCTGCGGATTCGTAACCTACCAGGTCCAGTCCGATGGCAGTTTGGATGGACTCTGGGGCGGTGGCGGCAGCGATAAAACGGGAACCGAGAAGGCGGCTAAGCAATAGCGAACATTTAGCCGCGGATGGACGCTGATACACGCGGATAAGAAAAATCAGGCCACAAAAAGGCACAAGAAGCACAAAAAGAAAACCCTGATATTTGAATTACCATTTTGTGCCTTTTGTGCCTTTTTCGTGGCCTCTTGTTGTTTTGCTTTATCCGCGTCTTATCTGCGTTAATCCGCGGCCAATTTCTCCCAGCATCGGCTTTCATGCGATCTCCGCGCCGCATCCAGCACAACCTGCGTCCGGTAACCATCCTCAAAGGTAGCCGCACCTTCCACCGTTGTCTCTCCGGCGCGCAGGGCATCGACAATCTTCCGGGAAAAGATCGTAAAGCCGCGGCCCCAACCGCTGTCGCGCATACCCGGCGCCAACTCTCCGCGTCCGACTTCGACGCGCCGCCACTGACCTTCACCGACGTTTGATTGCCATAAGTCGCCGTTCTCTTCGATCATCAGAGCACCGGACGAACCAAAAATTTCGAGCCTGTGTTCAGGCTTGCCAGCTTCGACCAGAGACATAGACGCCATGCCGGTTGCGCCTTCGGTAAACTCACTGTCGGCAAATCGCAAGAGCAGGTTGGTTTCATCATCAGTGGTCACCGTCCGCGCTCGGCCTTCGTTGTCTTTGCGTACGCGGATATGAGTTGCCAGATTTGCGATCACCTCAGAAACATCTGCTCCAAGGAAGAATCTGAAGCCGTCGACCACGTGTGAGCCAATCGCGCCGAGCGCGCCGCCACCCTGTTTTTCGTCAGACCACCAATTCCACGCGCGATTCGGATCGGCGCGCGAATCTGATCGGAACGTGAGCGAAGCATGCCGCACTTTACCAATCGCGCCCTGATGAATCAGCTCGCGCATTTTGATTCGACCCGGAAGAAAGCGCAGCTCGTGATCGATTAACGCCAGAACACCGGCGTCGCGCGCACGGTCAGCCATGCTCCTGGCCTCAACGGCATTCATGGCCATAGGTTTTTCACAGAGCACGGATTTGCCGGAGTTCACCGCGGCCACGGTCATCTCGTAATGTGTGACCACAGGGGTGACGATGCTGACTAAATCGATGTCGTCACGACTGACGAGCGATCGCCAGTCGTTTTCGACGTTAGGAATATCGAACTCGCGCGCAACTTCCGCGGCATGCTCCCGACGGGCGCTGGCAATGGCGACAATGCGCCCACCTTCACAATTCTTGAAGGCGGGAATTTGCGTCGTCTGCGCAAAGCCTGCGCCGATAATTCCGATGCGAATAGTGTTTGTCATGAAAACATTTGCACGTGTTGACGTTCGACTGTTCTAAGGGAAATCGCGGTGCCGACAAAAACTGCGGAGGCTCGGCCAAAGTTATCGCAGGGACTGCCGCCACCACCACACGAGCACGCCAAGGCGTTCGCGACAAGGAACATCAAACAGAAAACCGCCGCCCCCGCTAAACATTTCATGTGACGCACTTCACACCTCGCTGATTGTTGTTACGGCCATCGCTTATTGTGTTCGACAGGGTGCCCCGCTGGGATTGGGCTCCGCGCCAGCAGATTATGAGACGGTTTGAGGGCATCAACCAAGGACAGATAAGTGTTTTTGACATACTTGACTCACCGCCGGCTCGGTTGAACCTTCGCTGCGATCGCAATGGTGAGCCAGCCCCCCGATGAAGCCAGTACTTTGCCGAATCACCTTCGCATCCCCCACCGGTCAACGGTAGTCATGCAGTTTGATGTCCGAGAAGCTTTAGCTTGTCGAAGCTTGGCGACAAACTGAAGTTTGTCGGACATTTATTCCACCGGTCAACAAGAAGCTTGACTGTTCTCGCTCTGACCAACTACTCTTTTGATCCTTGCTTCCCCTTTAGTACCCGATCCTCAGTAATCCCGATTTAGTTTAATCCGGAGTCGAAGTTGATCGAACGCAACTGTCTTCGCCAAGCCGCCAGCTCGCGTCCGAGATGCGAGTTTGGACTTCCGCGCTCTCCCCGGAAGTCGAAGAGCATAAGAATTGGCAAAAGGCGATTCGGCCTGGTCCTTGCTCTCGCAGGCGTTGCGGTCCTGCTATTCCTGCCGGCGCTTTTGATTAGAAGCGGCGCTGCGGGGCCGGCGCCTGTGTTGATCTCAAGACCCGGTTCCACTCGCGCAATTGCGTTTGAGTCAGTCACCCAGACTGTCGAGCCCTTCGCCCCGACTCGCGCTCTTGATTTCAGTTTGGACGGCGACCGTCGCACGCGAGTGATGTTATTTGCGACGAGTCTGACTCTGGTCAACGGCGACGGCCCTTCGGCAGTCATAGCCGACGGCGAAGATGCGGCTCACGTTCACTATCCGATGACCGTTGAGCATGTCAGCACTGTGCCCGGCTTTGCCTGGATGACCGCCGTGGTGATCCGGCTCCACGATAATCTTAGCGACCCCGGCGACATTCTGGTTGGTCTGACTTACCAGGGAGTTGCCAGCAATCGCGTACGCATCGGCGTCGGTCACATCGGAGGGGGACCTCCGGATGATCCTGTTCCATCGCCGACGCCCACACCAGCTGCCACACCTGAGTTGGGTCCGGGCGCGAGCCTGCACGGCAAGCGAGCTTTTCCCGCCGACAATCCCTGGAACCAGGACATCTCGACGATGCCGGTCGATCCCAACTCGGCTAACCTGATCGCCAGCATCGGCTTGAATACCGGATTGCACGCCGACTTTGGCACCGTCTTCAACGGCGCGCCCAACGGCATTCCTTACGTCGTAGTTTCAGGGATTCAAACACCAGTGCCAATCAACCTCGGGATCTATGGCGATGAGAGTGATCCCGGTCCCTACCCGGTGCCGGCGAACGCACCGATCGAAGGCGGTCCGAGTTCAAATGGCGATCGTCATGTGCTGGTAATTGATCGCGACAACTGGAAGCTGTACGAGTTGGGCCGAGCTTTTCCTGTCAACGGCGGCGCGAGTTGGAGTGTCGACTGCGGCGCCGTCTTTGATCTAAATACCAATGCCTTGCGTCCGGCGGGTTGGACCTCTGCTGACGCTGCCGGACTGCCGATATTTCCCGGGTTAGTCCGCTACGACGAAGTCATTGAGCAGGGCTTGATCGCCCATGCGCTGCGCTTCACCGTGCAGAACTCGCGGCACGCCTATGTCGCTCCGGCGCGGCATTTCGCCAGCTCGTCCACGAGCGTGAATTTGCCGCCCATGGGAATGCGAGTTCGTCTGAAAGCCTCAGTCAATATTTCAGGGTTCTCGCCGGCGATGCAGGTAATTCTCCGCGCGATGAAGCAGTACGGAATGATCGTCGCCGACAACGGCTCGAACTGGTACATCAGCGGAGCGCCCGATCCGCGCTGGAACGAGACCGAGTTGCATTCGCTCAGCGCGATCAAAGGCTCGGATTTCGAGGTGGTGCAGATGGGCACAGTCGTTACGAAGTGAGCCTACGAGAATCTCTTCCACGTTGTAAGCCCAGCATCGCACCCAAAGTCGCAATTACCCCTAAGTTTATCGGCTTGCTTAACGAGCGAAACACACCAGGGCGCCTCTCACCAGGTTCGATCGATTTTCAACAATGATTAGTTCGTGTCGGTTCGTAAGTCATGGCTATGCCACTCCGATGCGCGGCAAGTCTCTGACTTGCCGGAAGCTGCCTCCTGAGGTCTCGCGGTCTGTGACCGCATACAAGCGGGTCGGAGACCCAAAGAAAAGAAGAGGCGTCTTTCGGCAAGTCAGAGACTTGCCGCGCATCGGAGTGGCAGAGCCATTGGTCCAGGCCTACTCGGAACCTGCGCTTACCACCCTCCCTTACGGTCGGGTTTCTGCATTGACGGGCTATGGCCATGGCACTAACATCCCTCAGCTCAATTCAGTTCAGTCAGATAACCATATGAAACCAAATCGAATCCTCTTTTGGCTGAATCTATTAGGTTGTTTACTCATCGCCGGCCCAGTGTTCGCCCAGAGCGCGCAAGCTCAACAGCGCCAACGACCGAATATCGTTCTGATTTTTCCCGACAACCTCGGCTGGGGCGAAGTGGGCGTGTATGGCAGCGTGCGGGGCGTACCAACCCCACGCATTGATCGGCTGGCTGCTGAAGGAATCCGGCTCACCAATTTCAATGTCGAGTTTTCCTGCACCGTTTCGCGAGCTGCGCTACTAACCGGGCGTTACGCTGTGCGCACCGGAGCCGTGCAGAACTCGGGAATCACCCAATGGGAGATCACGATCGCGGAAGGATTGAAGTCGGCAGGCTATGCAACGGCGCTGTTTGGAAAGTGGCACCTCGGGGGACTTAAATGGCAGCAGGGACGTCAACCCACTGATCAGGGCTTCGACGAATGGTACGGCATCCCGATGACCAGCAACGAAGCGCAGACGACGACCATGCCTAACTTCAACCCGGCTACGATGGAGACGCCGTACATCTGGGAAGGCAAGGCCGGCGAGCCGTCACGCAAAGTGAAAGTCTTCGACCTCGAAACGCGGCGCACAGTGGATCGTGAAGCTGCCCTGCGCGGCATCGACTTTATGTCACGCAACGTGAAGGCGCACAAACCGTTCTTCCTCTACTACCCCATCACCCAAATCCATTTCCCCACTCTGGCGCATCCGGACTTTGCCGGAAAGACCGGCGCGGGCGACATCGGTGATGCGATGGCGGATGTGGATTACAACACTGGCCTCGTGCTGGACGCGCTCAAGCGTTTGGGGATTGAACGCAACACGATCGTCATCTGGTGCACGGACAATGGCGCAGAACAGCGTCGACCGTGGCGCGGGACTTCAGGCCCCTGGAGCGGGTTTTACAACACCGTGATGGAAGGCGGCATTCGCACGCCCTGCATCATTCGCTGGCCGGGCCGGATTCCCGCCGGGCGCGTGTCGAATGAAATAATTCACCAGATTGATTTCTTCCCGACGCTGGCGGCCGCAGTGGGCGCGGACATTGTGCCGAAGGACCGCGCGATCGATGGGGTGAACCAACTCCCGTTTCTCACCGGCAAGCAAGCCAAATCAAACCGCGACACCGTCATCTACATCACTGCCGGCACGCAACCCCGCGCGATCAAGTGGAAGGATTGGAAGTTTCATTACGTGTTTCAACCTGAAGCGGGTGCGCCGGGTGTGCCGCCTTTGATGCGGCTCTTCAACCTGCGCTCCGATCCCAAAGAGGAATCGGATCTGAAAGACGTCAACCCGTGGGCCCAAAGCGTGATGGACAAGATTGTCGCGGATTTCAACGCGACGACTCAGCGCTATCCACACGTGCCGCCCAACGCGCCCGATCCCTACGTGCCACCGAAGGGAAACTAGATGTGGCACGCGCATCTTGCGCGTGATTTCACGGGCGGGACGCCCGTGCCACTTTCTCACTGGAGTTTCCGGTAGACCGTTCGCGTGGTCGTTGGTGGTCCGCCCAACACGCCGCTCCTCGTCGTTTCGACGATTAGCTGAGTGGGTGAGGCGAGGGTCAGCGCTTGCTTCACTTCGCTTTTCATTGGCTGGCCGTTCGACGGATTTTCAAATGAGTGGGTCGTGACGATGATTAGCTTATCGCCTTCCCAGGTGGTCTTTGAGGTTTGCATCTGGATGCCGCGTCCGAGCATGACGGAGTTTTTTGTTTCCGTTCCGTCGAGCGCGTAAACGAATTTCAATGGCGGTTGCATGTCGCCGCGCGCGAAAAACACATACTCGACTGTCAACCGGTCGGCCGTTTGGGTGATGGTTGGGTTCGTTCCCCAACCGCTTCCCATATCGCTGGAGCGTTCCGCGGCTGGTCCGCCTGGCGCAGTGGTTTTGGTTTCCGGCTCGCTCGTCCAGCGTCCGGAGAAATCGGGTTTGGGCTGCGCCATCACGGTGGCGGCAAAAAGTGCGACAGTTACGATCCTCAAGACAAGGTTCATTTGCGTGGCCTCCCTAAAGCAGAAGCAAAGATTGACTCATCGTAGTGCGGTAGTCGGGCGATGACAAGATGTGGCCTCGATTAGTGGTGTCCTAATTTTGTAGGGGCGTCCCTCCGTGGGCGCCCTTTCTTATTGGCGACCCGCTCGAATGGGCGCCCACGGAGGGACGCCCCTACAAATTAGGACACCACCCCAATTTGTATGCCTTCAAAGCAAGCAATTAGAATGGGTGATCATAGATTCAACCCATGACTCTGAATCTTAAACGACTAATTTCGATTACGCTCTGCGTATTGGCGGTCTCAATCGTTCCTGGTTGGTTGCGGCTGGCAAAATCCCAGGAGAACGCCGCCTCGCAGAAACCACTGCAACTACCCAGTGGTAACTTACTAACCGTCACCTACATCGCGAACGAGGGGGTGTTGATTTCGGCGGGCGGTAAACAGGTTCTGATAGACGGCCTGCACCGTGAATACAAACCGGCTTACCTTTTTCCTCCTCCTGAGCTGCTGAGCGCACTTGAGCAAGCTCGCGATCCCTACCACAAGATTAACGTAGTTTTAGTTTCACATCTCCATCTCGACCACTTTCATCCGGAATCAGTCGGGCTGCACTTGAAGAACAACAAGTCGGCCCAGCTGGTCTCATCAGAACAGATCGTAAACGGTATGAAAGAAAAGTTCGCCGGCTTCGCTGAAATAGAGTCGAGAGTCAGGCAGGTCACACCGGCGTGGAAATCTCAAACGCCGGTTGCAGTCGACGGAGTAAAGATCAAAATTCTGGGACTGCGCCACTCGGGTTCGAACTTTACGTGGATCCAGAATCTCGGCCATGTGATTGAGATCGGCGGGAAAAAACTTCTGCATATTGGCGACGCCGACATGACCGCCGAGAATTTCTCAAGCTTTCGCTTGCAGGAAGAGAACATTGACATTGCCTTCATTCCTTACTGGTTTCTGCTTTCCTCCGAGGGTCGCTCATTCGTGGTGGATCAGTTTCGACCGAAGCAAATCATCGCCGTTCACGTCCCACCCGCTGAAGCGGAAACTGCGATCCGGGAGATCACCAAAGCCATCCCCGGAACGATAGTGTTTACAAAGGTTTTGGAATCGAGAAGTTTTTAGAAAGTCCTAATCTTCAGGAAAGAAAAACTGGCGAGGTCTAACCGTAAGAACAACCGCTAGATACCTGGCGCCCCCTACTCGTTACCGTTGGGGCCAGACCCCCATGGCGCCGCCCAGCGCTTGGAACCCGCCATCGTCCTAAGAGGGCAAAACCATTGAACTGTAAAACTTTTGAAACATACGTCGGGTAGGATTTCTGACCTTCACATCTACCCGACGGAATCCCGACAAGTAAAGTCGGCGACAAACTTGCCCCGCAAACTTTTTTCGCTGTGGAGGCTTGTATGAAATCACTAAGGTCGGGACAGCTCGCAACGCGCGCAGCTCTGTTGGTCGTTACATCACTAATGGGGGCGGGGAACGTCAGAGTCGCACCTGCCGCTACAGTACCCCCAGGGTTTACAGATTCACCGGTAGCCAGCGGCTTAAACAATCCAACCGCGATGGCACTTGCGCCCGATGGCCGCATCTTTGTCTGCGAACAAGGCGGCACTTTACGCATCATCAAAAACGGTGTTCTGCTCGCAACTCCTTTTCTGACGGTTACGGTAAATTCATCGGGCGAACGCGGCCTCTTGGGGGTCGCATTTCATCCAAATTTCATCTCCAATCAACTGGTGTATGTCTACTACACCGCCACGACTCCCACGGCACATAACCGGATCAGCCACTTTACCGCGACCGGCGATGTCGCAATGGCGGGCAGCGAAACAATCGTAACGGATCTGGAGGATCTGAGTAATGCCACAAACCACAACGGGGGCGCGATTCACTTTGGACTGGACGGCAATCTCTACGTTGCCGTCGGTGACAATGCCAACGGTAGTAATGCCCAGTCGCTATCAACTCGCCTGGGTAAGATGCTGCGCATCTCATCTAATGGAGGCATCCCCACGGACAATCCGTTCTTCAACCTGACGACCGGAGATAACCGGGCCATCTGGGCGTTGGGACTGCGCAACCCGTTTACCTTCTCATTCCAGCCCGGCGTCGGGCGCATGTTCATTAACGACGTCGGACAAAATACCTGGGAAGAGATAAACGATGGCATTGCCGGCGCCAACTACGGCTGGCCCAATTGCGAGGGAAACTGTAATCCTCCCAATGGCAACTTCCGCGATCCGATCTTTGCTTACATGAACGATGCTCAAACCTGCGCCATTACTGGCGGTGCATTCTACAACCCACAGACGGGGCAGTTTCCGAGTAACTATGTCGGCAACTACTTCTTTGCAGATTTCTGCGCAGGCTGGATCAGGAAACTCGACCCGTCCATGGGAAATACCGTGACGGACTTCGCGACCGGCATCTCGTCCCCGGTCGACCTGAAAGTTTCAACCGATGGTTTCCTCTACTACCTGGCGCGCGGCAGCGGCTCTGTAAGCAGGATTGGTTTTTCGTCGGATAGCATTCCTCCAACGGTTTCGATCGATAGTCCCTCCAACGGCGCGAATGTTGCGAGAAAGACCAGCGTTACCATCGCAGCGTCAGCCAGCGATAACATCGGGGTCGCAAGAGTTGAGTTTCTAGTTAATGGCACCTTGCAATGTACTGACGTCAGTACGCCCTATACCTGCAACTGGCGGGTTCCCGCCCCGCCAAACAAGACTTATCAAATTCAGGCGAGGGTCTTCGACCAGGCGGGGAACTCGGCCACGGCCGCGATCCAGGTTACCTCGCGCTGATTTGCAGAAATGCTTTCTCTTTCCTCAAGGTAGGTAGGGTCCTGATTCGACTTTCTCTGTGTCTTTGTGCGTTCTCGGTGTCTCTGTGGTGAAGTCTTTTCTCAGATTCTTCACCACAGAGTTACAGAGCTGGCATAGAGATACGGAGAAAAATGGAAACTTCGACCCTACTGATCTTCACTTCCGCTTTGAATCTCGGTCCAAACTCTCGTAGGCTGAGGAAGTTTTTTTCACACCTTCTGAGTTTGGTCGCAAGCAATGACTTCCGGATGGGTCGTTCACAAGTTTGGTGGCAGCAGCGTAGCCAACGCGCGCGGCTATGAAGCGGCGGGGCGGATTCTGCTGTCGCTTCGCCGGGATGAAGAACGCTCGGCCGTGGTTGTTTCCGCGATGAGCGGCGTGACCGATGGCCTGCTTGAGTTGTTGGAACTCGCGGCGAGCCGAAACGATTCCTATCTCACAAAGCTCCACGCCCTGAAAGAAAGACATCTCGATACGATCACCGAGCTCCGGCTGTCCGAAGCGCAGAACCAGTCTGTTGCGGAAGGCCTTGCCGCAGATTTCAAAAACATCGAAGAAGTTCTGAGAGGAGTCTGGATCACCGGGCTTCCATCTGAGCAAACCAGGGAATTTGTCGCGGGCCATGGAGAGTTGTGGTCCGCGCAATTGCTGCATGCGCATCTGGAAAACTCCGGGCATTCGTCGTCCTGGCTCGACGCGCGCAAGATTCTGGTCGTCGAACCCGATCGCCGCACGGTCGCCGTTGACTGGGACCTTTCGCGAGAGAGACTACAAAGGTGGCAAGCCGCCGAAGCACCCACCTCCTTTCTGATCATCACCGGCTTCATCGCCGCCACCCATGACGGCGTCGCGACGACGTTGAAGCGAAACGGCAGTGACTTCTCTGCGTCGATCTTCGCCGCCCTGCTCGAGGCCGGCTCAGTCACCATCTGGACAGACGTTGACGGCGTTCTGAGCGCTGACCCCCGGCGCGTGCCCGACGCGCTGGTCATCCCCGAACTCTCTTACCAGGAGGCCGCCGAGCTGGCTTACTTCGGCGCCAAGGTTGTGCACCCCAACACCATGTTCCCGGCGATTGCGAGAGACATTCCGATCTGGATCAAAAACACCTTCAAGCCCGAAGCGATGGGTACGAAGATCTCGGCCTCTTCGCCGTCCGCAATGCCGGTCAAAGGGTTCGCTACGATCGACGAGATGGCCCTGCTCAACGTCGAAGGCACCGGGATGATCGGCATTCCCGGTGTGGCCGATAAGTTGTTCGGTGCCTTGCGCGCCGTGGATGTTTCAGTCGTCATGATTTCGCAGGCGAGTTCCGAGCACTCGATCTGTTTCGCGGTGCCGCTCGCCCAGGCGGAGTTGGCGAGAAAGACGGTGGAAGAGGCCTTCTTTGCCGAGATGCAGAGGGGCCAGGTGCAGACTGTGGACGTAATGGCAGACTGCTGCATCCTGGCGATGGTAGGCGACGGAATGATCGAAAGGTTAGGTATAGCCGGAAAGTTTTTCACGGCCCTGGGCAAAGCAGAGGTGAACATTCGGGCCATCGCCCAGGGATCGTCCGAACGCAACATCTCAGCAGTCATCGAACAGCGCGAAGCGACCAAGGCCCTGCGCGCTGTCCATTCCGCGTTTTATCTCTCGAGCCAGACAGTCTCAATCGGGTTGATTGGAACCGGGCTAATCGGCGGTACGTTTCTTAATCAACTCAAACGACGTCTCGACCAGCTGCGGGAGGGGCGAGGTATCGACCTGCGCGTGCGGGGGATTGCCAACAGCCGCAAGATGCGTCTGGATGATCCGCGGCTTGAATTGCAGGATTGGAAAGCCGAACTGGATCAAAGCACCGTGGCATTCGAGATCGAACGTTTCGTCGAGCACATCCACGCTGCCCATCTTCCCCACGCCGTGATCATCGATGCGACGGCGAGCGATGCATTGCCGAACTATTACGAAAGCTGGCTCGCGCGCGGAATCAATATCATCACTCCCAACAAAAAAGGAAACGCCGGACCTTTGGCTGACTATCGTAGTTTGCGAGAGACGGCGCGAACACATCAACGATATTTCCTTTATGAGACCAATGTCGGCGCCGGCCTGCCGGTGATCCATACGCTCCGCGACCTACTCGAAACCGGCGATGAAATCGTGAGGATCGAAGGCGTGCTGTCCGGCACCCTTTCTTACATCTTTAACTCCTGCGACGGCACACGTCCTTTTTCCGAGATTGTGCGCGAGGCGCACGCGCAAGGCTTCACCGAGCCCGACCCGCGCGAGGATCTGACCGGCCTTGATGTGGCCCGCAAGCTGATCATCCTCGCCCGCGAGATGGGACTTGCGGTTGAACTGAATCAGGTTGAGATCGAAAGTTTGGTCCCTCAGGAGTTGCGCTCGGCCTCGGCGAAAGAATTCCTGAATCAACTCGCCGGACATGATCAGCGGATGGACGAATTGCTGCGCGCGGCCCGAGCGCGGGACCGGGTGCTGCGCTATGTAGGCGTGGTCGAGTCAGACGGCCGTCTGTCGGCAGGATTGCGCGAGTACGCGGTCGATCATGCTTTCGCAAATCTGAAAGGCGGTGACAACATTGTGAGTTTTCAGACCAGGCGCTATCACACTGAGCCCCTGATTGTCAGAGGACCAGGGGCCGGTCCGGAGGTCACGGCGGCGGGCGTCTTCGCTGATCTGCTGCGACTGGCGTCTTTTCTCGGAGCACCACTGTGAGATCAGCTACGGCTTTTGCGCCCGCCACGGTTGCCAACGTCGCAGTCGGCTTCGACATCCTTGGATTTGCGATCGAATCCGTGGGCGATGTTGTCACTGTCTCTGTCACCGACGACGGGTCGGTTCGCATTAACGAGATTCTTGATGAGACCGGTGGCCCGGCCTCTCTGGATGTGCCGCTCGACGCGGAGAGGAACGCCGCCACAGTCGGTCTGGTCAAACTCCGCGAAGATCTGCGATTGGATTTTGGTTTTCAGGTTGGGCTGCGCAAAGGCATCGCACTGGGCTCGGGAATGGGCGGGTCGGCCGCTTCGGCGGTGGGCGGATTGATTGCGGCAAACTCACTGCTGGAAACTCCACTTTCCAGAGAGGCGCTAATGAAATATGCATTGCTCGGTGAGCAGGCAGCGAGTGGCGCCAGCCATCCGGACAATATTGCCCCGTGTCTGCTTGGCGGCATGACACTGGTCCTTTCGGGCGAACCGTTTCGCTATGTTTCGCTGCCGGTGCCGGAAGAGATTCTGGCAGTCATCATTCACCCGCGAATTCGCCTGGACACGCGTCGCGCCAGGGCTATTCTCAAAGCGGACGTTTCGCTTGCCAATCATGTGAGACAGTCTGCCAGCCTGGCGGGGTTCATCTCAGGATGCTTTACCAGAGACGTTGAGATGATCGGACAATCACTTGATGATTTTCTGATCGAGCCGCAGCGCGCGCCTTTGATTCCCGGCTTCGCCGAAGTGAAAGCCGCGGCCTTACAGCAAGGTGCGCTCGGGGCGTCAATTTCTGGCTCAGGCCCAAGCGTGTTCGCGCTGGTGACATCGGAACAAACAGCAGCGCGAGTCAGAGATGCGATGGAATCTGCCTTCCGCGCCCAGGGCGTGACTGAGGTGGATTCCTGGATCTCTCCGGTGAATCGGCAGGGAGCAAGAATCGTCGGATGAAGTTTCGTAGCACGCGCTTGACCTCGCCAACGGTGACCCTCTCTGAGGCGATCCAAAGGAGCATCGCGCCGGATGGTGGTCTGTATGTGCCGGTCAGTTTTCCGACGTTCAAGGTTGACGACTTCGAGAAATTGGAATCGTGGCGAGAGATCGGGGAAAGGATCCTGGAGATCTTCTTCGAGGATGACAGGCTGGGTCCTCAAATCGCAGAGATCTGCAGCGAAGCATTCAACTTCCCAGTCCCGCTGAATTACCTCAACGACGACACGGCCGTGCTCGAGTTATTTCACGGGCCCACGGCTGCTTTCAAAGATGTCGGCGCACGCTTTCTGGCCGCCTGCGTTTCGCGACTCTCGGGCCGAAGGACAGTGATAGTGGCAACTTCGGGTGACACCGGCGGGGCCGTCGCAGCGGCTTTTCACGAACATCCTGAGATCCAGGTAATAGTTCTTTTCCCCAAAGACAAGATTTCGCCGCGGCAGCAACAGCAACTGACTTGCTGGGGCGAAAGTGTGCGTGCTTTCGCGGTGCGCGGAGACTTTGATGATTGCCAGCGAATCGTCAAGAGCGCCTTTGCGAATCGCGCGTGGGCCGGCGCTCAAGGCTTACTGTCCGCTAACAGCATCAACCTGGGACGGCTGCTTCCGCAAACGGTTTACTATGCTGCCGCGGGTCTGTGGTATTTGCGCGAAAGAGGCCGGGTGCCGGGTTTCATAATCCCGACGGGAAACCTGGGTAACGCCGTAGCGGCATTCTGGGCCCGGCGGATGGGACTGCCGGTACGAGAGATTGTTCTCGCGACAAACGCAAATGATTCCGTGCCAGCTTATTTTTCGTCCGGCTCGTGGAAATCACATCCGACCGTGGCCACCTTAGCCAACGCGATGGACGTCGGAAATCCTGGCAACATGGAGAGGCTCATGGACCTGCACGCGGAAATCGGGGAACTCCGCAGGATTGCCCAGTCGTTCTCAGTCAACGATCAGGAAATCACCGACATGATCGCCAGCGACTACCGTAGCCGGCAACTAATCTGGTGCCCGCACACCGCCACCGCGGTCCATGCGCGCGAACGTCTGTCATCCCCACACTGGATCATTGTGGCGACGGCGCATCCGGCAAAGTTTGAATCCGTCGTTGAGCCACTGATAGAGAGGGCCTTGAACGTGCCTCAATCGCTCGCAGTACTTTTGAATGCGCCTTCGCGCTTCACCGAAATCGATCCGGAATTCGAAGCGTTAAAGGAAGCTCTCCGCTAGTCCGGTAATGGCGTAATTTGTAGGGGCGTCCCTCCGTGGGCGCCCGCTTTCCCGCTTTATTGCCCACCACTCGAGAAGAGTGGGCGCCCACGGAGGGACGCCCCTACAAATTACGCCACTATCGCTAGCCCTCCCGCGGCTTGCTGCGCGAGCAGTCCGAAGCGACGCCTCCCGGCTACACACACGAAAACTTGCCAGAGATAAAGCGGAAGGAGGAGGCGAAAACTATCATCGGGGAGTAATTCTTTTGCGGGTTCATTTGCGTAGCTTTACCTCAAGAGTCGATGCGTTCCCTTTCATTCACACCGGGCTTTAGCCCGTTGATCAGCGCCGACGAGAGATGCCTGAAACCGTTTTACCGATTTGTGCTTTCGTCTGGACCACTGAGCGTTAAGGCCCGAAAGCAACATGAGGAGAAACCGTTGAAACGGTTTCTTCAGCATTCACGGTTCTGGGTCACCGGGCTGAAGCCCGGTGTGAATGACAGGTGGCGCTTTCATACTTTTGAGGCAAAGCCGATTCGCCTGGACGTTGTAACTAAGTACATTCATGTCCCCCCAGCTCACGTGCTGCTGCGCGCAACTTCTCGTACCACTTCGTAGAGATTGGTGAATCAGCGCCTCGGTTGAGGGCCGCATCTGCACGCGCAAATGCATTCAAGACGTCGTGGTAGCCCGACTGGCTGGTTTGCCGCCACGCATCCGCAAATGCCGCAGACACTTGCGGCATGTACGAGTTGATTCTCACAAAGTCGAGAATTAGATCGCGATTGCCGCTAAACGAGTGATGCAGGTCCGCCATTTCCTCACGCAAAATTTGATCGAGGTCGGAACCCTCAAACATGAGTCGGGCCACGCAATAAGACAGGCCTTGGGAATAGGCGGTGATCCGATCATGCTCGTCAGGGTTGAAGGAAGCGGTAGTTCTGATGTTGAACCTGTTGAGGAACAAATTCGTGATCTCAGTCAGCTCGTCGTCCAAAGGATGGAGCGCACCTGTGTATGTTGCGGTGAGCACATTTTGGAACGTCCGGGCTTCTGGCTCAGTTTCGCGAAAGCCGTTTGGTCCATACATCGGATGTAAGAACACGGCGGACAAACGAGGGTTAGCGACGAGTTCAAGCGTTGCGGAGACTGCTCGCCATACACCTGCCTGAACCGACGGGATTAACCAGAACGTCGTGATGTCATTAAGAGTGCGGCTTTGATAAATCAGTTCGCAGGCGCGTTCTGCGTAACCCGCCAGCGGCGTCGCGAGCACCACGTGACGAGCGTTCTCGAGGGACGACTCATGCTCCTCTCGTGGCGTATCCCGTTCAATCACCGAGACGTGAATTTCGCCGAGCTTTGGCAGGATGTCCCGTCGCATAAATCGGCCGAACTCTCCTTCGCCACCAATAATCAGCACAGTCCTTTCCCGTTGTGACGCCATCTTTTGAATTGTCATGGAAGGTTGGAATCCCGCTCTGTTCTCAAACTCGAATCGTTCCCCGTCTCATTCACCACCTGGGCTTTAGCCCGGTGATGAGCGGCATGAATGGTTCACTGAGTGGTTGAGCCCGAAAAAGTTACTTCAGGAGCCAGCCGAAAAAACCGTTGAAACGGTTTTGAGTTTTTCTCGAGCCGTGACCGGGCTGAATGAGAGGCAGTTACTTTCGACGCAAAGCTTCGTTGACTGGCGAGTGTCGCATGCCGGTAGTTTCTTTCATTCATCGGCCACTTAGGGCGTCATCTTTTCTGTTGCCTGAGTCAGTGCGGCCGACGAGGTTCGCCACCGCTGCGGCCAATTCCGGTCCGGTGATGGGCTTTGCTAAATGTATCTGGTATCCGGCCGATAGTGCTCGGAGACGATCGTCCTCTCTGGTATAGGCCGTCAGGGCCAGCGCCGGCGTGCCGCCGCCTCTCTCTGATGAGAGTGACCGCACCTTGCGGATCAATCCGTACCCGTCCTCGTCCCGCATTCCAATATCAGCGACCAGCACATCCGGACTCCAAGTCTCAACGTACACCAGAGCTTCACTTGCCGAGGCAGCCGTCTTCACCACGGCGCCGTATTGTCCCAACATCACGGTAACCAGCTCCCGGAAATCGAGCTCATCATCCACGATGAGTAGCCGCAACCCAGCGAGCGACGGGGAACGCACGATGCGCCTGGCGTCGGCGACCACCGGGTCATCGCCCTGAGACTTGGGTCTTTGGCTCCGAGCGCCAGAGGCTTCCTTCAGCGGAAGAGTGACTATGAATGTGGAACCGAGATCTTCACCCTGGCTCTCAGCGCGGACCGTTCCGCCGTGGAGCTCAACCAGGTGACGGACGATTGCCAATCCGAGGCCGAGCCCACCGTGCTCTCTCGTGGTCGATCCATCGGCCTGACTGAAGCGCTCAAATATATGAGGCAGAAAATCACGCTTGATGCCTTCACCGGAATCTCTGACCGCGATCGCTACATGAGTTTTGTCCCGCTGCACCCTGACCTGGACCGAGCCATTTCTCGGCGTGAATTTCACAGCATTTGACAAGAGGTTCCAGATTACCTGCCGCAAACGATCAGCGTCCCCGTAGACCAGGGCAACGTCAGGTTCTAACAGCAACTCCACGCTGACTGCCTTTGCTTCAGCCGTCGGTCGCAGGCTCTCGACCACAGCTTCAATCACCGGTCGAAGCTCGCAGGGAGTGAATTCAAGCCGCAGCTTGCCGGTGATGATGCGCGAGACTTCGAGCAGATCATCGATCAGGTGGGCCTGGAACCTGGCATTGCGGGCGATGATTTCCAACGCTTTGGGTCGTTTGTCCGGCTCCACCTCGCCGTCAATCAAAAGCCTGGACCAGCCGATGATCGCCGTCAGCGGTGTACGCAATTCGTGAGAAAGAGTCGAAAGAAACTCATCCTTGAGACGGTTGGCTGTTTCCGCTTCCAGCCGCGCTTCTTTCTCTCGCTTCAGGGCCTGCCGGCGTTCGGTCACATCGTGGGCCATTCCACGCACAATCGGGTTCTGAACTCCCTGGGTACGCAGCGTGTTGTAATATTCCCAAACTCTCGTTTCGCCCTCAGCGGTCCTGACCTTCATTATCCCGCGCGCAAATCCGTTTTCCCTGATCTCTCTGAGATAGTCGTCGAACTGGTCGCGGTATTCAGGCATCAGCCCCTGACGGATTTGCAAGCCGATTAGCGCTTCCTGTTTATAGCCGAGGACGCGAGCGGCCCAGGGATTTACCGAGATAATCCGACCTTCCAAATCGTGTGTGCACATCAGCTCGTGACTGTTATCAACGAGATCGCGATACCGGTCCTCGCTCTCAACCAGCGCTTCTTCGGCGAGCTTGCGTTCGGTGATATCAAGAGCCATCACCAGCTCGGCGCGCCGGCCGGAGAAATCCAACTGGTGAGCGATGATGTCTACGATAATGATGTCGCCGTTCTTCTTCTGGTGTTTCCATTCGCCCGCCCGATCGAAGCCGGGAGAACCAAGCGCGAGATAATCGTGAAGTCTCGGCACATCCTCCGGCGGACGGATCTGCGCGATAGTCATCTCGAGAAACTGTTCCCGTGAATAACCGTATTGTTCGACGGTGGCGTTGTTGACGGCCAGGAATTTCAGGGTCTCGAGATCATAAACCCACATAGCCTGCGGGTTCGATTCAAAGAGGAGACGATACTGCTCTTCTGAGGCACGCATTACCTCCTCAACACGTTTCCGCGCCGTCACGTCCAGCACTAGTGAGAGGACGGAACTTAGGGTTCCGGAGTCGTCATATAGAACTGAGTTGTACCATTCGTTGTGGAGGATCGCCCCGTCCTTTGTATAGTTTCGATTGCGCGAGACACTGTGTCGATCCAGCCCCTGGCTTTGCCGGTCGCCGACTTCGTAAACCGCGTCTAAATCCTCACCGTGAACAAAGTTCCATTCGCCGACGGTCTTTCCCAGAACTTCCTCAGCTTTCCATCCGAAAAGTCTCTCGGCGGAGGGTAGCCAGCGCGACACTCGATAGTCTTTGTCCCACTCAACGACTGCCAGCGGAGTGTTTTCCACATGCGAACTGAGTCGCTGGTGAGCCTCATTTACCAACTCCTCGGCACGCTTTCGTTCGCTGATATCCCGAATGATAGCGATGCCGCCAACGACCTCGCCCCGTTCGTTGCAGAGGGGTGAGTAGTAACCTTCAAAGAATCCTGCGCGCCCTGTCTGGGGAATGGCATAGGGCCTGTTTTCAGCGCCCACACTTCTTCCCGCCAAAGCTTCGAGTAGATACTTTTCCTCTCCGGTTTCTTTCAGAAAGGGGAAGACATCGAAAGCACGCTTGCCCAGAACGTCGTCTCGGCTAATGCCGGTAATAGACTCCATCGCCCTGTTCCAGGCGAGATAACGAAATTCGCGATCAAAAGCGAGTATGCCATCTACGCTCGCTTCGATCAGGGAAGCATGAAGCAGGTTTTGACTGAATGTTTCACTGCTCAAGACAGTTCTCTCCTCGTGAGGAGCGTTGCGCTGGGGGACCAGAGCAAGTTGATCTTGACTTTATGCGAGGAACAAAAAAAGTCAAGGACAAATGCGGCAGGGCAGTGGTGTAATTGTCTGTTGCTGATCCTGGCCGCGGACGGCCAAATGTTTATGGCGACCGAGGCGAAAAAGGTGTTTTCAGCTCCGGAGGAGCGGAATGCCCTCGGTATGGTGGGATGTTACGCTCCTCCGGAGCTGCGAGATTCGCTGGCGTCCGTTGAGTCTATAACCATTTCATCCCTCCGGGACTACAGTCCCGGGGAGCGGACGTTAGCATAAGAAGTCTGAAAGCAGGCTCTGTCATTCACACCGGGCTTTAGCCCGGTGACCCAGAGCCGTGAACATTCAAAAACCGTTTCAACGTTTCTCGGCTGGCTGTTCAGGTGACTTCTATGCTGTCGCGCGCTCCGCGCGCTTCCGTTGCGAAGGTGCGCGGAAGGTGCCGAAAACAAGATCAAACAATGGAGAGGTAACGCCGAATCTCAGTTCAGGAGTCTTATAGTGGTGCAGCAGGTGATAGTGTCTCAGATACCTTAACAGCCGCCAACGGCTTCTGCGGTGGTGGCATTGAAAATGAACCCATTTGTAACTGAAGAAACCGGCCGCCAGTCCGATGAACATCCAGGACGCCGCCACCCACGAACCCGTCACCACCCACGCCGATGGCCAGTACGCGGCGCCGATTGGTAAGCCCATGATCAGGCTCGCGGAAAACTGACTCTTCCCGGTGGGATTTTCGTGGTGTGAGACGTGTGCGTGATAAAGGAACTTACGGCCTAAACGCGACCGCGCGTCATAGTGAAAAATGAAACGGTGCATTACGTATTCGAACAGACTCCAGCTGAAGAGGCCGACAGTGAGTAAGGGGATGGTGCTCCACGAAAAAAGGCCTGCACTCGCGGCGCCCAACCCAAGGCAGAGCACGACTGCCGCATAGAAATACGAGGTTGAAAACCGTCTTTGAGCAGCGACTGACACAATCACCTCCCGCTCACAACTCACCATCAGGGACTGCAATTAGGATAGGCACAACCGGCCACAGAATTGAGACCGCGGCTGCGACCTATGCGTAGCGGAAGAGTAAGCCGTGGTGGCCCCTTTCATCAAGCGAACCCTAATCCGGTAGTGGCCCAATTTTGTAGGGGCGTCCCTCCGTGGGCGCCCCGGAATCGAACCAAAAGAGGGCGCCCACACGGAGGGACGCCCCTACAAAATAGGGGTCTACCGCCCGGTTTGTTGACTTGCCTCGCGAGCGAAAATAGAATGCGCGCGGTTCAGTGCATGATCGCGGTTTAACTAAATCGTCCCCAGTCACTTCCGTTGTTCAGACGTAGCATTCAGGCAAGTCCGACTCTGAGGAAACCCAATGAAAACTAACAAAGCGATTGTTACCCTTTCGGTTGTATCGGCTCTCTGGCTGGCTTTGGTTCTTGGCTGCTCCTACCTGAAAAAGGGAACGATGTCGCCCTCCTCGTCTGGCGGAGGGTCGTCAACCGGTTCAAAAGATTACTTTCCTCTTAGCGTCGGAGATTCATGGAAGTATCGATCTACCACCGCAGACGGCAAACAATCTGAATTCACTATCAAGGTTTTGAACGAACAGAAAGAGAACGGCAATACTCTGTTTCTGGTCGAGACTGTTTCAACTTTCCAGCCTATTCACGATTGGTATTCGAAACCCAGCGGGTGGGTCCTGATGCATCGCCAGGAATACGTGAAGACCGGGAACAAGGCTGAGTATCAGCCAACCAGGCAATTTCTGAAGAACCCGCTCACGAGTGGCGATTCGTGGAAGTGGAAGGGCACCGGCATGATGGGCGTGGAAATAGACGAATCGAACGAGGTTTCCGGGCCCGAAACTGTGTCCGTGGCGGCCGGTAAATTCGAGGCCATGAAGGTCATGACGAAAGTGGTCCAGGGAGGCGCGCCGGTGACCAAGACCTACTGGTATGCGCCAGGAGTCGGCCTGGTCAAATCAATGACCGACACCGGCTCAGTGAAATCAACTACGGAGCTGATCGCGCATCCCAGCCGCAACTGAGGACTACTTGCAGCACCCGGTGAGCGTTACTAGATATGGAACAACTATTCACGTCTTCAGGAGACTTGCAGATCGTCGCAGCCACGAGTTCATCGCAAAATGATTTCGACTTTCTGATCGGAAAATGGAGAGTCCACAATCGGAAGCTGAAGAGCAGACTGAGCGGCTGCTCTGATTGGACCGAGTTCGAAGCCCAGGTAGATTGCCGGAGAATTCTTAACGGCTACGGAAACATCGACTCCTTTCAAACTCCGATCGATGGCCGGCCGTTCGAAGGAATGTCACTGCGGCTCTTCAGTCCCGAGACCAGACTTTGGAGCATCTATTGGGCAAACAGCGAGACAGTCGTAATGGACGTCCCGCAGGTCGGCTCGTTTGAAAACAAAATCGGCAGCTTCTATGCGCGGGACACTTACGAACAAAAAGACATCATCGTGCAGTTCCGCTGGGATGCAAGTAACCCCGACACTCCCGTTTGGTCCCAGGCGTTCTCTCCCGACAACGGGCAGACCTGGGAATGGAACTGGCAAATGACCTTTCACAGAAAAGACGTGGGCGGTGAGCAGTAAACCAACGTGGCACGGGCGTCCCGCCCGTGACTCACGCGCAAGATGCGCGTGCCACATTCAAACTACTCGCCACCGCGAAAATGTTGACAACCTAAACCGTGCCGGTATAGTCTCCCCGCCGGTAAGATAACCTTACGAACCGTCGCCATAATTTCGGAGATTGATTCGGCGGCTTCCTTTGGCCTCCGAGGCAAACAACTAATCCCCCCTCTTACGAAAATCCTGATGTGGAGTCGTTGAGATCTATTCCTGTGTCGCCCGGGTTCTTTCCGGATTAACGACATCTCTGGAAAACGGCGAACCGTCTGTACGGACAACCTTGAGAAACTCCTTTAGGAGGACTGACAAATGAAAGTCGAGTTGCAAATTAACAACAGCACCAGCGCCGGCGCGAGATATGTTGGTTGGGCACCGTCTCCTTGTCGGATTCGCGTGACCGATCCCTCGGGGACGATCGCTAGAACTGTCGACGTGACCCTGTCCAACGTATCGGCGGCTACCGGTGGCGTGGTTATTTTTCGCAAGGGAAGCACCGGAAGGTTCTCCAGTACCCTGACTTTGACGGTTCCCACGAATGGCAAGACCGTGCCGTTTTTTGTGGCTGGTAGCAAGGCGAGCATTAACGACAGGGACGTGACAATTGAAGCCCGCGCCAAACCCTCTGGACCCATTATCGTGCCCATCAAAGGCATACTGGTCGGATCGATAAAGGTGATGGTGCGCATTCGCAAAAACGCCGAAGCGCTGACTTCCGGGGAACGCGATCGGTTCGTGTCGGCTTTCGCGACGCTGAACGATCAAGGCGCCGGCCGCTTTGCCGACTTTCGCAGCATGCACACCTTTGTCAGCCAGCCGCAAGCCCACGGGGCACCCGGGTTTCTGCCCTGGCATCGTGCGTACTTGCTGGATCTGGAGCGGGAGCTTCAAGCTATTGATCGGAGTGTGGCGCTGCCTTACTGGCGTTTTGATGCGGCCGCGCCAAATCTCTTCACCCAGGACTTTATCGGAACCTCAGGCCCCAATGGCGCGGTCCAGTTTAGTAATACAAATCCATTGCAGTTTTGGGTGACTGACGGGGTTCAGGGAATTACGCGGTCGCCGCGGAATAACTGGAACCCGGCCACTCAGCCCGGGCCGACTGTGATTACCGAGGCCCAAACTTTGGCGCTGGGCGCGAATTATGCCGCGTTCGTGGGCATGGAAGGTAATCCGCACGGCACGGCCCACACGAGATGGGACGGCTTTATTCGATCTATCGACACTGCTGCGAAGGATCCGCTCTTCTTCCTGTTGCATTGCAACGTGGATCGACTGTGGGCAAAGTGGCAGCGGCAGAATGCGCGATTCGATTCAACGGTGGCGGCATCCTTTACTGGCGATCCAAACAACCCCATTGGCCACAATTTGAACGACACCATGTGGCCCTGGAATGGAGTTACAGGAGGTTCGCGGCCGCCGACGGCTCCCGGCGGTTCGCTGGCTTCATCGCCTTGCGTGACCGCCCCCGGCGCACAACCGCAGGTCAAAAGCATGCTGGACTATCATGGCGCCGTAGATGCCACTGCGCGCGAGGGCTTTGATTACGACGATGTGAAATTCGTCTAGGCCTATGACTCTCGACTATGAGGAGACAGGAACATGACTACGAAGAAAAAATCAAAACAGTCCTCGAGAAAGAGGTCAACGCGGGCAGCGATCTTAGTGGCCACAAACCTACGCCGGCCGGCGAAGGATCGAGTCACGGCTTTTGCCGAAGCTCCTCTGGCGGTTTGTGAATCTGACCAGAACCTGCAGGCGGTGCTGGCAGTCGTGCGCGACCAAAAGGAGCTGGTCGAGGTGCGCATGGCAGCAATGGATTCACTGGCGGCGGCTGCCTTCAGCGCGATCGCGTTCGCGCCGTGTCGCAACGACTACATCGCAACCCTACGCGAGGTCGCAACGGATCCGAATCCGCAGATTCGCGAAACGGCGTTGGGCACGCTAGCGGGCGAGAAAGACGGATTCGTGCAAAAGAAACTACTCGAAGGACTAAAGAACCCCGCAAAGGCTTTGGTTCCACCCGAGAAGGCTTTACAACTTCTAAGTTACGACGTCCACGCGGAATCGTATTCGGTAGCCCGTGACATAGTTCAGAATCCGCCGAACCCTGCCGCCAGGCAGGAGGCCTTGCGTCTGCTTGCTGCGGACGCGGCTTCGGCGCCGTTCTTCGAGAAAGTGCTCCGCGACAAGGATGAAATGCGTGAGAACCGGCAAATCGCAGCTTCAGCTTTGCGTGCGCTCAATCCGGATAAATTCCAAAAGCATGCGCGAGAGATGCTGCTGGATAAGTCAGAATTCGAGGACATTCAAGCCACCAGCCTGACCGCGCTCGGGCAATTTGGCGATAACGAAGCCGTAGCCAAAGACACCGCGCTGCTGAAGAGCGTCGACCGTCTCAGTGACAAGGCCAAGTCCGCGAAGTACAAACGGAGTGCTAAACAGTTCCTTGGCAAGTACCGTCATTAAAGTTGGCTGGTCCAGTTTGACTCCCTCTCCGTTGGGAGAGGGTTGGGGTGAGGGCCTTAGTGCAAACTGCACCCACCGCGTTGCTGCGGGCTTCAGCCCGCAATCCGTTCAGGAATTCTTCGCAGCCAAAAAGGTTTTTGGACCTTGACTGCTCGTGTCAGTAACGGGCTAAAGCCCGGTGAAGTATTCCGAGGTGGTCGCGCCAGGCGCCCTCTCCCAAGCCTGTCCGAAAGGGAGAGGGGGCAAAACTGAAACGACCGTCATTAAAGTTGGCGCGCCATGGAAGATTTAGTCACGACAAGAGCACCGTCAGAATCGGAGTTTGCCGAGCTGGTCGACTCACTCGCCGCTGATCCGAACGGGCGTCAGCAACTGGTGGATCTGCTGCGCGAAGATCACCCCTTTTATGATCAGCGAGGGGCAGCGACGATCGTCGAAATGCGCGGCTGGGTGCTCCTCGCACTCGCGCGAGCTGAAATATCCGACGATGAGCTTCTCTTTGTGCTTGAGGAGCTCGACACGGGGGTTGATCCCTATCTGGTGGCGGCCGCAGCTTGTGCCCTCCGATCTTACCCAAACCCAAACTCAGCGCTCGCGCCCTTTGTGCTTCGAGCACTGAATCAAGTCCGCTATCACGATGATCCCGTATCCTTCCGGGCCTTTGGTGATTACGCGACTTCTGCGTCAGGCACCAGCCCCGTTCGTGAATTGCTGGCGACGGCGGCCTGGCTCGGTCCGCACGCCAGAGGAGTGCTGCCGGAGATTGAAAGCATCGTGCAGTCCGGAGGGCTCTCAAAAAAGGCGATGTGGGAAGCTAACCGGGTTCTGGAGATCATCCGCGCAAGCGACCAGTCAGGGCCGCTGGATTCCGACAGTTGCTGCACTTTACCAGCCGGTCTGCTGAGCAAGATCTCCTGGTCGAGTAATTCGCGTCATGGCACTGAGCAAATAGACGAAACTGCTTTCGAGGATCAGGACAGTGACCGGATCAGCTTCAAAGAATTTTTCCACGGGCGTCCTTCGATCGTCGTCTTTTTCTACACGCGCTGCGGCAATCCGCTAAAGTGCTCGCTCACAATCACGAAGCTCGCCCGGATTCAGAAGCTCCTGCAAGAACAGGGCCTCGTTGATCAAATCAACACCGCGGCAATTACCTATGATCCCGCGTTTGACCTGCCCGTGCGCATTCGCAGCTACGGGCAGAACCGTGGCGTGCGTCTCGACGCCGGCCATCGAATGTTAAGAACCACCGAGGGGTTAAACGCCCTGCGCGGGCATTTCAAGCTCGGCGTCAACTTTATCGAATCGCTGGTTAACCGGCATCGCATCGAAGCGTACGTTCTCGATGCCAAAGGCCGCATCGCTGCATCCTTTGAAAGACTTCACTGGGATGAACAGGAATTGATCGATCGTGCTGTTGAAGTGTTGTCTGAGAAGAACGACCTGCCACCCACTGATGTTTTTCCTCCCGGTCGTCTGGCAATCACTCGCACCGCCTCACCAGTGTTGGCCACGGTGGCGTCCCTCGGAGTGGCGTTCTTTCCGAAGTGTCCGATTTGCTGGGCCGCATATCTGAGCTTGTTCGGAATCGCGGGACTGAATCAAATCCCGTACTCGCCGTGGCTACAGCCAATCCTCATCACAGCGATGATGATTAATATTGTCAGTGTCTGGCTCAGAGCCCGCGTGACGCGCCGAAGATGGGGCCTCTACCTCGTCAGCGCCGGCGCCCTGGTAATCATCGTGGCGAAGATGGGATTCGGCTGGGAGAAGGCTGCTATTCCAGGAGTCCTTCTAACGTTAGCCGGCTCGGTTGTGAGCGCCATAAACTCGCGTGGGAGCCGCAAAAATTCTATCGGTTTTTTCAATGGGCCATCGCGCGTATTCACTTCGATCACCTTTTGGCGATCATTTTTTCCGCACTCATGGCGCGGCAAAGCCGGAAGACAGCCCAGCGGTTCTTAAAACCCTTTCCAATCCACCGGCCGACATTAGACGATCCGAGCCCATAGCGTGCCATCAACCGTCAAGCAAAACTTCGGGATGCTTCTTTGCGATCGCTAATAATTTGAGCGCTGCCTCACCGGTTCTCTTGAACCTTGCTCCCAGCCTGGACAGTCTTCGGGCTGATGTTCAGTCGATCGGCAGATTTCTCAAGTCAAGACTCTCTTTGATGATACTTCTGCGCCCAAATCGGCGCGTTTATAAGTCAAGGGAAGATTGGTATTTGGGGAGTGGAACAACGAAGTTTGTGTTCGCATGAAATGTTTTGGTCAGCCGAATACTGGACGGCGCTTGACAATCCACAGGGCCAACAAAACCTCAAGACCTTCGATGCGTGGATGAACGTCACGCCCGCCTATCAACCCTGAACGGTTCAGATAAATTACAATTGAAGGGAGAAACACCTCATGGCCACAGCGCCCCAAATAAGAACGTTCTTTCATTCTCAGGTCAATAGTGATTCGCCTGCGAAGGCTGCGGAAGCCGGAGACAAATGGACAGCGTTTCCGTTGTCCTTTTTCTATAGCGCCGAAGACTCGGTTGATCTGGCAGTGAACTCGACGATGTTATTCGTTCTCCAGCTCGATCACGCCCAGCTCTCCAACCAGCAATTCACCGATTTGGGCAATGCGATAAACCGGAGCACCATCGTGAGCGACGCGATCAACACTATGGCGACTTTTTCGGCAGCTGCCCAACCAATCTAGAACCACTGTTCACACAAACAAAGGAGAGTCGCCGATGCGGATCACAATCCTACACCTGGTCGCGTGCTTGATGTTTATGCTCGCCTTTAACGTGCAACCGTCGATGTCGCAGGACGATTTGCCCAAAGCACTGCTGCACGTAAATGAGAAGCCTGACGCGCCGCCAAGCCGCAAGTATTACATCGAAATAGAAACTGATACTTCTCTGCAAAGCGGTATCTTTCACAGTCTGTGCCAGGATACAGATGACGCGGTCAAATGTGCCAAGGCAACCCGCATCGGGATTCTTTCGAGCAAGGGAGTGGAGGTGCCATCGGTAGGTCAGTCTCGCGACAATGACCTGTTCGATAACACTTTGCTGATTGCGCGGGACGATGCCAACGCTGCCAAGCGTTATCGGATTTACCTGTCGGTCGGTATGGAGCCATTTGTTGATTTCGAAAAGAAAAAATATGCGATTGTGCTGACGAACTATGTCGACGCTTATGACCATGCGGTGGTGAGGGTGATCCCGGTGGGCCTGTCCACGCTCACGCGCACGCTGGCAAGTGATTTCCCAGGTTGCCGCCGCAACGAGTTCGCTATGACGGTGGATTATGACTCCCAAACCTCGCCTCAACACCTTCTCGATCTCTATCACTACCTCGATTCGTTGCAGAATCCTGACAAGCTCAAACAGATCACGATCGAGGTGGAACCACTGAGTCGCAAAGGAACGAAGACTTTGACGGTCAAGGCAGTTACGGTGGCGCCGCTAAAGAACTCAAAAGGAGAGGATCCGGTGCTCCGAGGCTTCAGCAAGATGTGGGCCTGTTTTTCCACCGATGGCGACGTTCCGACCGAAAAGTTCGACGCGAAACTCACGCTTCCCAAAGACGCTCCCCTTGATCTGGTCGAGCCACGGGTCGTTACGGGGCTCACCGCCCTGACTGCCGAACCAGCTGCGGACGTTTTTCCGCAAAAGGAGAAAGCTGTCGGCGTTCGTCCCATCGACAAGGATCTGAACATTGGCGTTTCGCTGGTTAGTTCGGTCAAAGACCAGCAGCAGCCGGATAAGAGTTTCCTGCGGAAGCGAAACACCGTCGGCACTCTGGATTTGCGACTCGGTTTCTTCCGCAACATAAAGCGCCTCAAGGTAAAGAAAGTTCCTGACCTGTTGGCCGAATGCGGTCCGCTGGGCGATTACCAGAAGCCAACCGATAAAGATCCGGGATCAGTGACGATCAATAACCATCCTAATCTTCTGGCTCCCGGAATTGTAATCGCGGACGACGACACTATCGCAACTTTCAAAGGTGGTGAGGTCTGTCTTTACTATAGGTACGTCGATGATCAGGATCCTGCCAGGATTACGAATCATAGCTACAACTTCGCCGGCGATCCCAATATTCAGCCCTATCTCACACCGTACAAGGCTCAACCAGTGACCGCCGGCAGGTACAGCATCTTCACGCCCTTCTACATCGATGCGAAGGTCTCAACCGGAAACATCACGAGCGATACGTCGTCACTAAATCGGGTGGTTCTGGGCGCCCAGGAAGAGTTGCGTTTCTACCAAAACAACCACGAGTTCCCGACCTATTACCGACTTCTCTTTCAGTTCAACCACGCGTCGGATCGCGATTTCAAGCAGCGGGAATTTTACGGCACCTTCAAATTTAACCCCGTGTTCGCCGCTTTGAATCATCCCTACGACCCCACGAATGTCGAGTCCGAAACGCGGCATTTGTGTTCAACCTGTAAGCCGCCCTATAAGCTGTTGCCTTTTCGCTATGGCTACGAATTCGTTCCGATCATTGGTGCCGACATTGGGAAAACCTACTACCGGCATCGGCCCGCGGAAGCGATCAAGCCGTCAGACACGGTGAGGCGTCTCTACTTCGGATTTGACGGAACCATCAATCCCACTCCAAGAATTTCGTTGACGGCGTCTGAAGTGTTCTATGTCAGAGGCGAATCTAAAACGGACCGATACCATAATTACTTTCTCGGCGAGTTTGCTTACAGCCTCGGACGCTTTTCGTCGGCGAGAGGCGCGAACAGCTTCTTCTTTTCGTTTGAGCGCGGAGGACAGCCGCCTTTCGATGACCCCGACGTCAACGTGTTCAAAATCGGATATCGCATAACCGCGACCACGATTTTCAGCCGCTAAGATCAGGGAGCCCGGGATGCAGCGTGTGTTCTAGACAATCTCGAAGCGTAGCAGACGTGACAAGGAAGACCGGCGGCAGGCCGAGGACTCCGGCGAGCGTCAATCGCGACCTTGCTTGTCTTGCGAAGATCTTCTCGATGGCTTTTGACAATGGACTGATTGATTCGAACCGGTAAGGCGAGATCACGTCCGTTCTGTCGTCACCATTGCTCTTAACACGAGTATGCGGCGCGGAGAGATTCTCGGCTTGCAGTGGGAACACGTGAACTTTCTCGCTCGGACGGTTTTCATCGCCAAGAGTTAGACCGGGAGGACTCAGGTGGTGAGATTCAAACGGAGGAGCGTGTCAGGATCGTCAAACCCATCCGCTACCGCGGACGGTACTGACCTCATGACCCGTCGATCGCGTACTTCTCAAATCGCGCCATCTTCGCGCCATCGTGGCTTTGACGAGGCATCAGTCGAAAACCACGAACCCGTAAATGTGACTTGAAGCATTTCGTTGCCGCGATTAGAAGCAATTGCTTGCCGCAAGTTCATCAGAATCTGGGCATTTTCACGTCTGGAACCCTTGGCTCTGTTCTGAAATTGGAAGCTTGCATTGCCGGAAGTACAAATTGGAAGATGAAGCTGGCCGGAAGTCAGAATTGCGATAGTTGTAGCGCGAGTCATCGTGTCTCCATCCGCCAAAGTCTCAGTTCTTTGAGATAATTGTTATCACTTAAGAGGAAATCCACGTGAACATCCATGGGAATCATCCGTGACTTCACTCGACGCCCGCGCTGTGCGGCCCTCGGTAATCGCCTAAGAGCTGCGTCACAAACGGCCTTCAGGAATAGTGACTATTCGGCCAAATACATTTCTACCAGGATTAGTGTTGGGCCCGCCAGCGTGTGTTACGGACGAAGTCTGGTCGGAGAAACGGGAAACGAATCAGCGCGCTTTCAAGACGCGAAACTGATAATCGTCCACGCTTTCTATTTGGCCGGAGGAGCGAACACCGTTGACCTGGACAAGGTAATCGCCGGCTGCCACGCGTCGGGCCGGAACCGCTATTATTAACAGACCCCCGTGTGTTTTGAGTCGATTCTGCGAGAAGACCACCCGACCTTCGCCTGTCTCCACAGTGACGTTGTAACTGGAAAAATCTTTTGCGTCGCTGGAAAGCTTTAATTGAACAGTGGTAGTTCCGGTCCTCACAGTTATTTCCGGTTTTTTTCCCGAACTGCGTACAGTCCCAGGCATAAGGAGTAGGGAAACGATTGACGCGCTAAACGTACGGCCAGTAGCGTTGGCTTCCTGCAATTGTTGGATAAGTTTCTGGTCTTCGGTTCGCTGGGCTCGCTCTGTCCGCAGCTCGGCGGCAAGTTGCTCGGCTTTCGTTTGTAGCTCGGTCAGTTGCTGCTGCCGCGCTTTGTTTTCCTGAGCCAAAGCCGCTCGTTCAGAGGCTATTCGATTGGACTCGTTGCGCCCCGTCAGAAAAAGGAGAACACCGCTCGCCGTAACGATCAGACAGGCAGCAACGGCGACGGCAAGTACGGGTTGGGAAAACAGTTTCTTCCACCACTTCGATTCCGGTTCCGGGCGAGGCTCAGGTTCGATTGCGAACTCAGCGATCTTGTCTTTCAGGCTGTCTGCGAATTTGACTCGCTTCAACAGCGCCGGCGATCTCTGAAGTCTGGCGTCGAACTGCTTGTGATTCTCCGCGGGAAGTTCCTTGCGAACATAGGCATCGATTAGCTCGGTTTCCACAGCCTCCAGCTCCTCGATCTTTGCGTCGTCCTCAAAAAGAGCTGCGTCTATGCGGTCCACGTCCTGGGCAGGAAGGGTGCCCAAAAAGTATCGCATTTCGTCGGTTTCTCTTTTTGAGTTCGGCACGCGTCTTCCCCTTACTTAGAGTGCGGCAAATCCGCTTTCATTTCCGCCTCAGGCAAGCTGAGCCAGGCAATCTTCAAGACATGTTTCCAGCCAGCTTCGCAGCCGGTAAGCACGAATTCTCAGTGCATTCATTGGAATTCCCAGGTTTTCCGCAAGCTGTTTGCGACGGCTAATCTTATTTTTTTCCCCGTAAGAGTAGTACTTAAGGATCAGTGTTCGACTTTCGATCGGCAGTTTGTCGAGGCAGTCATCCAGACACTTCAAACGCCGCTCCTTTTCAATACCCTCGCCCGAATCGGGGGCCGGTGGTTCCGGCGGGTCATCCGTGGGAGCAAACCGATTAAGAAAACGGTGTTGTTCCTGGACTATGATTTTGGCGACAGCATTGAAATAGCCATTCAAGTTAGAGATTTTCTCTCCCTCCTCTATCTTGCGGGCCACCCGATTTACTGAAATGTCGACAAGTTCTTCGGCGTTTGGGAGCAAGTTCCACTCGAAAAACCGCTGCAGTTTTCTTCTCATGACTAAGTACTTCGCAGCGGCTTCGTCAGGGTCCGCGGAAAACAAAGTCAGAAGATTATCGAAGGCCTTTTGGGTTAGTTCCCATTGGGAATCGGTAGGTGGCAAAGCTGTATGCCCCTTACGGACAGTCTGAGCAATCGCACGGATTATAGCCCAGTTCCGGGCAGCGGCATCTATCTAGTTCCAATCACCCTGAATGAAAAAGCCGGCCCAATAGTAGGGCGACTGCCAGCGTGACTGCTGGGCGAGCTTCAATTGCGCAGCCCGCAGAGCGGCGGACGGCTTGAGTTTGTTTATGAACATCTGGCGATAAAACTCAGCCATCAGCGCCGAAGTAGCTGCATCGTCAACCTTCCACAAGCTGGCAACAATGCTTTTTGCTCCGGCGTACATAAAGCCCCTGGTTAATGCGATCAAGCCTTCACCCTTGATTTGTTTGCCAATTCCAGTTTGACACGCGCTGAGCACGACGAGGTCCGCCGATAGATTCATGTTGTATATATCCTCGAGACGAAGATAACCGTCCCGGGGTTGTCCTTTTTCGTTGACCATAGAAAACACGATGCCCGACAACTCGGGATGTTCGAGATCCAGGACGCCGTGAGTTGCAAAATGCACGATACGGTATTTCGACAGTTCGGGCTTAAGGGCCATTTCACGCGTTGCGTGGAAATCGAACGCGCTCATAGACTGGCCGGCCGGAGCGACTTGCATGATGGCTCGTGCTTCCTTTCGGGAACTCAGCAGTCGAGGTAACTTTCCCTCAAGCCCGACGTCTCGCAACGCGCTTGACAAGGCGGTGTTTGGGGTTGGCGGACCTTGCTGATTCGGTTGAGTTTCATTCGGCGGCGTTTTTTGGTTCCTGGCGGTTTTGAGCAACACCTTTTGAGTGTTTCTTCTTGCCTGCTCAACCCGACTGTCTTCTGCATCAAATACGGGATCTGCCAACACCACCACTTCCAAAGACGAAGGCCGACGGTTTGCTAGTTCACGACGCTGGAGCGCTAGAACCGATGCGGAAGGAAGGGTAATGATCTCGTGCTCGACAAGTAAAGGTTTTGGATCAGAAGCAATGATGCGGGGCGAGTTCGCTAGAAGTTTTGAACTCTCGGTCCCCGAAGAATTTGCCGTCGCTGACATTGTTGTTTCAACGTTTGCTGAAATTGGCGGGATCGGCAGCGCGGCGAAGGGAACCGTCTGCAACGCCCCATCCGCGACCACGACCAATCTCTTGTTTCCGAGCGATGGGGCCAACTTGCCGAGTATCACTTCACTCAATTCGCTTGCGGCCTTGGTGTACTCGCTGTTTGCCTTTCCGATCCGCGCCTGTCGTTGAGCCAAAGTCTCATTTTGGGGTCCAGTATTTAGTGCGGTTAAGGCATTGGTGAAGCGACGCGCCAATAGGTTAATCTTTTCTCCTGCCGGTAGCTCAAAAGCATCAATGGAATTGGGTGTCACAGCCCAAACATAGCTGCGCCGGTCGCCGAGGGCGTATTCGATGAGCAGTGTATCAGCATCGAGTTCTCGTTGTATTTTGGGGGCGGGCAGTGGGTCAGCGAAGCTGAGCCCGGCGTAGTGCGGATATTGCAACTTAATCTGCTGCTCCACCAATTCCCGAGCAGTGGTCAAACTGATGAGTTCTCGATCCAGTTCTGAAATTTCTTTTCCGACCGAAGTCCGCAACAAGTATTGCGAGCGTTGTGAAGTTTTCACCAGGATAGTTCGTTGCAGGTTCTTATGCTTCTCGATTAGTGCAGCCAAATTCGCTTCAAGTGGCGCGACTGACTCGTAGTTGGCTACCGACTGCGCATCCAGCAACCCGCGCGCTCTTTCTCGCTCACTCGCCTCAAAACCCGCTAGCGCGCGTTCCGCCAAATTGCTACCGCTGGACATGATGAGGTCGATGTAGAGCTCGTAGTAATCAACCTTCGTGGCGAAGTAAGATGCGCGCAATTGCTGGCCCACTACATTCTTGCGCAGAGGTTCGACGAGTTTGATTGCCGCTGCGGCACTCGCCAGCCCGGCATCCACGTTGCCGGTGTCGCGATCCAAACGGGCCAATTGAAATAAGCTGAGGGCTTCACCATTCCGATCTTTAAACCGGCGCCAGAGGCTAATGGCGCCTGCTAAGTCTTTTCGGGCCCTGGTTGGATCGCCTCTAGCGGCGAAACTCGCCGAACGTTTATCCATGGTGATTGCGAGACCCTTCAAATCCTGTGTGTCTTTGCTGTTCTGAATTTCGAAGGCGCGATCAAAAAGCTCGATCGCTTTTTCGTGATGCCCGAGTGCTTGCTCAGCCAGACCCATGACCGTGTACGTTTGCGCTCGTCTCGGATCGCCGGCAGGTTCCTGCACGGAGAGTGCCTCACGGCAGCGAGTCAAAGCTTGATCTGGTTCGCTGGACAAAATGTGCGAGTAAGCCAGCAATGTCAGTGTCGCACCGCGCTCGTTAGACGTGCGGAGTTCCAGTGATTTCTGTAAGTAGTCCAACCCTTCCGGAAAGGCGCCAAGGCCAATGTAAAGTGAGCCGAGGTTGTAAAAGAGGGAGGCCTTCTTGGCATTTGCAAAAGCTCGATCAACCTCACCACTCGCATGACCATCCGCGATTAGCTTAAGAGCGCTGTTGTAATAGGCAATCGCATCTCGCCACTCTCCCCACGTGTCATAGTGCACCCCGATATTGATGTGCACGTTTCCCTCACGCGCTTTCGCCCCTAGCCGGGCAAAGCCCCCACCAGCCAGTTGGTACATCTCCAACGCTTTTTCAGGCTGGCCCAGATTGTCAAAAACACCACCCAGCGAATTGAAGACGCGCGTCTCTTCATACACATCGCCTTCCGTGTGGTCCAATTCACGGGCAGACTCGAGAATGTCGCGCGCCCCCGACCAGTCAAACAAGCGCATGTGGACGAGGCCAATCTGTGCGAGTACGGCCGCTGTTCCTCGCCGGTCTTCGGCCTGCTTGAAGGATTTAAGAACCTCCTCGTATTTTGCCAGCGAAGCTCGAGGACTCTTCAGTGAATAGTAAGCGTCGGCAAGATCCAGCAACGTGTAGGCGCTGGCCGAGCTATCACGGGGCCTTAACTCCAGGGCGCGGTTCAAGTAGGTCTCTGCTTGCTTCAGATTCCCCAGAGACTTGTAAACACGCGCAGTCAATTGCAATGTGTTGGCTTCTTCGAATGTGTCTGCACTTTCTCGCCAAAGAGTGAGGGACTGTTCGTAACTCGCGATTGCCAAATGCAAAGAATCGGAGGTGTCAAACGCCTGTTGCCGTCTACCTTCGAATAATTTCAGTTGGGCGAGCAGTCGCTTTTCGTCTGTAAGACTCGGTATCGCAACTTCATGTAGCAGGATTTCATAACTACCTTTGGGCAACCATTTTCGGGCTGGCCGAATTTCTAGCGTATAGGTACCGGGCGCTTCAGCCTTAAATAGCCCTACAATCTGGCTCAGCGGGCCGGCCGGATTCTCAAACTTCGCGGCAACTGAACGATCAGGCGCTAACACACCCACGACCAGATCGATTCCCTGGCGCTCGACGATCAATTGGACGTATTGATTAAGACCAAGTGTGATTGCGAAGACGTGGACATCCTCACCCTTGATTTCATTCCTAATGCGTTGATCGAAGCTGAGCCCGCGAACGTCCTGCTGATTCGCCACCGCGCCAACGTTGAAGGTTTGAGAGCCAGAGGCGTGAACCAAGGCAGGATTAGAGCAAAGTAAGACTGACAACGCCGCGCCAAGAGCAAAGAGGATAGATCTCTTTGTCCGGCGGTGCAGTTTACTTCGTGCTGAATAGTCGGCTATGTCGTACAAGTAAATCTGCGTTCCCAACCGAGGCTTGGTTCATAATTGCCGACGTTAAGGGACGGCAGGCAGACGAGGTCGCCGAGGTCGGCCTGATGCTTTCTCAAGAGTCATGCCTTCCTTTTAGTCGTAGGCTTTTCAGCCGTCCAGTCGTCATCGGTAAGAGCTATCGCGTCAAAAGCGTCGGGGAACGTAAGACGTCTTCCCGTAATCTTTTCGCCGCTCGAATCGATCACCCCGAAGTATAAAAACTCGGGCTGACGGTCTGGGACGACGAACGTGATTTTGTCTGGTTTGCCTCCGCCAGCTTCGAAACAATTACCGATGAGGTCCTTGCCTGTTTTCTTGTGTTTACCTTTAAATTGGCCGTTTCCGTTCTCGGTACCAATTGTGATCTCGCCGTCGTCAACCGTGCCTTTGAGCGTTGATATCCACGGACGACTGTCGGTAGCCTTACATTTGTGTGCCATTGTAGCCTCCTTAGAAATAAATGAATTCACTCTGCTAACAAGAAAATCTAAAGTCCTTCAGAACGACAGCCGAAAGCTTTTCTGTCACTTCTACCAGGATTCCGTTTTGAAGAAGGCGCACGACCGGTTTGGAAATCGGCAACCAGAATCGATCCCTGGTCAACTCAGAGGCTACCAAGCCAAAATTCGATGTCCGCCCGTCGACCTAATGACCTTTGAAGAGTTGTGCTTCTTCTCGTTGTCTAAAAGTCACAGGCCTTTCGGCCGTCCAGTCGTCATCCGCAAGAATTTCAGCCTGGTCGTCAGCTCTTTTGGCTTCTACAACAGTCGTGAAGTCGAAACGCCGTCCCTTGATCTTGTGTGGGTCGCCGCTCACGTCGATCACGCCCACATATAGATACTGAGGGTTACGGTCCGGAAGAATGAACATAATTCTGTGAGGCAAACCTCCGTCCTCTTCGAAACATTGACCGGCAATATCCTGGCCCTTTCCTTCGTGTCTACCTCTAAAGCTCCCATCACCATCCTCGGCCTCGATTCTGATGTCCCCTTCGGACATATGATTAATTTCTGATTGCCACAGTCGTTCTGTGGTTCGGCATTGGTGAGCCATGATCTCCTCCTAAGAAATGAAAGATTCTAATCCGCTAATGAAGAGCTCGACTTCCTACGGAACAGCCGCAGAAAGCTTCTGGGCAACCTCTCCCAGGACCTCGTTTGACTCGCGAAGAACGCGGGCAAAGCTAGCCATACCGAGCATTAATCCTCGTTTCACGAAGTCTTCTAAGTTTTCTCCTTGCGTCTCGCGCTGTGAAAGGAATTCCGCAACCTCGTGAGAGTTTTCCGGCAGACTGGAAACGATACCGAGGATCCCGCTGCCGAGAATAACCATTGGTACGAGCTTAGGATCCAGCAGGACGCGTGGGCGCGCGCTTGGCCCGGCAACCGGCAACCACGCGTCGAGGTAATCCTTGGTTAACCTGCGGATGTCGTCCGGTAGAAATCCAGCTAGCCTCATTGCCGTCGACCTGGCCTCGGCAGTCGAAAAATCTTGCGCGATGGCTGCCCAAGCGAGCCCGCCGGCATGTAATATTTCGTCCCACCTAAATGTTGGTTGAGGTTGAAATTCCTCAATTAGTTCCGGACTGTATCGCAAGGCCAAAAGCAAGTTTAATGCAAAGTGTTGCTGCAACGCCGCCGGAGTAAGCCAAGTCAGAAGATTTCGATAGTACTTCTGAACAGTCTTCATGTCCGCGTTTGGCTCTTCGCCGACGAAGAACCCCTTCAGGTTGAGATTCACAAAATGGTGAAAGCTTGAGTCAACAACCACACGTCCCAGTTTTACTAGTTCGGACCCTCTAAATTGCTTTATGTAGTGACCGTCGTAGGCAGTAATAATCTTGAAGCACCTTGGTTCGACCGGAAAAACTGGCGGGCGCTCTTCAAGATCAAGCAAGCCGCTCGCGGAGGTTGCGATCGCTACAGTGACCGGTGAAACGCGAGCAGGTATTCCCAACATCATTGGGTATTCCTCCTTCTCTTCCTGCCCGTCGAATTGGTATGTTTGATCGAGGCTACCGGGGATGACACACTCTCCCTCATGCATATGGTCCGGCAAGATCGTGACCGCAAAACCGCCGTCGGCAAGGACTGGATGGGGGACGACCGTGCGTCCGTCCTCATCAACACGGAACCTCGGACAGATTTGTTGAGGGGTGCCATCGCTTTGATCGCCGGCCTGAAAGCCTTCGCTCGTACCCATTCGCAAGGTATCGATTCTCGTCGGCCCATTTCGCTCGGGCGCCCTTGCGTCAGGTTCTCGGACGCTTGCGAACCTCCATTTCCGCATGCTTCTAACCCGAGGCAATTTTCCGCACAGCGCGTATCCCAGATCCTCATGGTCTCCCGTTGCGAACACCCCGCCACCGTCCGTCATGAAGGTGCTGATGATCCTGAGCTCACGATCGGAAAGGCTAAACCTGGAGCCCTCGCGCTCAAAACCGAAAAGCCACAACTGCTCATAGTTCTTGATTGTGAAGAGCGGTTCTCCCGATGCCGATGTCGCGTCAAACTTGAAACCCCGAATTTGAGCGCCGGTGTCGCCGTCCGACCTATGGGCGGTGGTAATCGTTAGTTTCTCCCAGCGAAATGCGACTTGCTCCAACAACGCGCGAAATCTGGTCAAACTAAGCAAGTCCAAGTCGTTGAGAAACTTGATATTTCCATCGGCCACAATCAAAACCCGAATCGGGACGAGCTTATGGAAGACAGTCTCAGTCCAAGAGGAACCGGCGCTTTCATTGAAGGTAAGATGAAGCCTCATATCAGTTTCCAAATATTGTGCTGGCAGTAGAGCGAGGCAAACGGCGCGCGACTATGATCGCCCGCTAGGACACTTCGTCACAGAGCAAATTTCATCTTTGGAAATATGCCAACGTTTTGAGGACATTGATGCTCATGTGATCTGTGAAGCTTCTGGAAAGATCCAGCCACCAATGAGCTTTGCCGACGCAGCATCTATATTCCTAACCTCCATAATAGTCAAGATGAATCTCCAAACAACGAAGTTCCTCCGGCCCTGCCAATTCTGCTTCATCTGCTGTGTCGAAAACCACCAAAGCATTTCATGGTGGCGCGCTCTAACTCTGCAAGTCAGTTTCCCGGAGTGAAATGTTTTCTTGCTCGGTGTCACAAGGAGATGACTGACTCCGGTTCAGTCAGTTGCCCAACAGAACTGATGAAGCTAAACGGAAGAATACTCCCGAGCTGCAGTTACGAATCAGTTCCAGCAGGTAAATGCTCAAACAATGTTTTGCCCAGATTAATTCAAGGAAAGGACACTTATCATGTACACGAAACTCACTTTGATTGTCGCCACCTTTCTGCTTCTTGCAGTAGCCCCGATCGCGTCGGCTCAATGCACCGTCGGTAACCTGAAGCCAGTTTCCGATTTCGAGAAGAATTCACTCGTTATCGACGTGCGTCCGGATCAGATCAATCAGTTTCGGGGCAAATCGTCCTTCAAGGATGAGGCCCACATCGTGCTGGTTAATATGAACCCGTTTCTCTTCAGCTACACCCTGAAGGTTGAGCAGACTGAGATCCACGACACCGGTTTCCTCAATTTCCTGAAGCTGCTCGGGTCTCCAGTGAGCGATATTATCGGGTCGGCCAGCGCGGCCAGCCGAAGCGAAGCAATGACTGCCAACATTGGCGGCAATCTTGGTCTTTTGATTACTCGAACCAACAACGCCCCGGCAGCGCCTCATGCTTCTTGCGCCGCCGCGCAAGTTGCCGACGCCACCCTGGCAATTCAGGAGCTGGCTAGAGTTAGACAACAAGTATTGGATTATCTCTCCGGCGCAGGTGGCGCACCCGGCCTGAAAGCAACAGTGACGCAGAGGAACAATCAATATGGCAATGCGCGCAATAGTTTCCTGGCGCAAAAAGACGTGATCTTTGATTCGTCGGTTGAGGCGACCCAACTATGCAGTTCCGCCAACACACTGCACATGCAGCTATCCGCAGCCGCATATCCGGATATCGACACCATGGGAAAACTGCTAACCGACGTCCGCGAATTCAAATCATTAGTCGAGGAACTAAAGAGCAGCGCCCTTGAATACAAGTCCGAATACGAAAACTGTCCGGCTCGGGCAAATGGATTGAGCTATGCGGAAAACCTGATTCGCCTGGCAACTGAACTGACTAAGCTCGCGGAGGCGTATGAGACTAAAGTTAACGCATTGATCGCTGAAACAAAGGGCTACAACGCACTGGTCAAGACGATAGCGACACTCAACAATCACGAGCAAAAAACTCTTCAAAGAGAGTACACGGTGATGAGCCGGTTCGACATCAGCACGCTCGACATCACCGCCACCGCCACACCGCTCGGCGAGGACACGGGGTTGCCGCGCGATTTCACACCGCAACGAGTAGTTGGCAACATCCAATCGGCGCAACGCGGTACCGGTGCTGCGGCCCAGGGTAATGAGCGCCTGGTCAATGTTGGAGCAACCGACAGCGCGCAGGGCGTGAGAGTGTTTGCGCCGAGAGGAATGAGCGTGGCGGCGCAAGCAGTGGAAGCAGAAGGTGGCAGTGAAAACGGTGGTAGCAAAGGTGACAATGGCGGCGGCGCCAAGCAGATCAAAACCACGGGCACGATCGGCGCGCGTCGGTTTGAGATCTCAGCCGGAATGGTGTTCTCCGGACTTGACCGCCAGGAATTCAAACCAGTGCTTGGTTACCCGCGTAACGCACAAGGTGATTTTATTGATCCCGCCACCGGTAACACGACTACGACTCCAAAGCTCACCCAGATCGTCGGGTTAAGTGAACAGTCCAGCAGCCGCTTCGCCCCGATGGCCTTACTGCATTACCGTCTGCCTTTCCACCGAAACCTTTTTCTTTCAGCCGGCTTTACCGGGAAGAATGACGACTACGGCTTGAACCTTGAATATCTCCTCGGCCCGTCAGTGCTCTACAAGAACATGTTCTTTACGTTTGGCGGTTACGCCGGCAAGCAGCAGAAACTTGCAGGAGATTTGTATCAGGGCGCCCCGGTGGAAGGAGACTTCGCAGTCCGCAAAGAGTACAAGTGGAGCTGGGGTTTCTCCTTCACCTACAAGATCCCGTTGGGCGGCGGCACCAGCAAGTAACGCTTATTGGCAAGTTGAAAGGAATTCGACGATGACAAGAAAAACAAAGCCGACAAAGCAATCTGTGAAAGCTAAAGCGGCGAAGCGGGCCAATCTAAACAGAAGCCAGCCCTCTCTCTCAGCGAAACCGAGGACGACAAAGTCGAGGACAAAAAAAACCACAACGTTTTCGGCTACCAAATTCAAGCAGATGGCGCCGTTTCTGGTGCAGGCGGCGCCGCTTGGCTTTAACTTCGATAAGCTAGTGAAGGAGAAAGAGAATTGGTCAAAGCAACTAATTCGGCGCCGCGGACCCAGAACAGAACTTGCCTCACCGCCGCGCCCGTCGCCCGAAAGCAACGTCGTTGGGGTGGGCTTAGGAGAACGCATCGCCGACGGGAAACGCACCGGGACCGCCGCACTCAAATTCTTCGTGCGGGTAAAGTATCCCGACGACCAAATCAAGGCGAGCGACAAACTTCCAGAGAGTGTCAATGGATTAGCGACGGACGTCGAGGAAGTTGGTACGTTTCGCAGTTTTCAAGACCCACGAACCATGATTCGGCCCGGGCCGCCGGGCTGTTCGGTGGGATTCGAAGACCCTGGCGGCGACATCATGGCGGGTACCTTCGGTGCTTTAGTCAAACGAGGGGCCCGACGTTTTGTCCTCAGCAACAATCATGTTCTCGCCGATGAGAACCAGCTTCCGATTGGCTCCCCTACTTTTCAACCCGGCTTCCTGGATGCCGGCGTCCCAGCGACCACCGGCGTTATCGGAAGGCTTTCAGCTTTTGTCGAACTGCGCACCGCTCAGGCCAACTTAGTTGATTGCGCTATATCGGAAGTCGACGACCTTAGTTTAGTTACAAATGCGATCATGAAGATCGGTGCACCGAAGGGAACAACCACCGCCCAACAGAACACGATCGTCCACAAGTTTGGCCGGACAACTGGCTTCACTGTTGGCTTCGTTGATGCAGTTTTGATGGATGTCAGCGTCGAATATCCGCGCGGCGTGCTGAATTTTGAGAATCAAATCATCGTCAAGGGCCTGAACGGCGATTCGTTCAGCGACAAAGGCGACTCTGGCGCACTGATTCTCGAGCGAAACACATTGCGCGCGATTGGTTTGCTAATAGCAGGATCCGGCTCACATACTATCGCCAACCACATCGGCGACGTACTTCAAGCGCTAAACGTGAGCTTGGCTTGAAGCTGGGCCAACCGGGTCCGAATTCACCAGATGGCGACTAAGCACGAAGCACTAGAGATCAAACGGAAAAACTCCGCTTACCTCCTGGGCCTACCAGGAGTCGTTGGCGTTGGTGTTGTTGAAGATGACTTCGGTTCCTACAGTTTGCTTCTTCATGTTGAGTCGGACGATCAAGACGTCCTCCAAGGGATCCCTGATCGCATCGAAGGTTGCCCGGTAAGAACTGAGAAAAGCGGCCGGTATCGAAAACTCTAAACCAGGCTACCCTACCACCCACAGCGCGAATTACTCACTCTTCCGCTTCCCCTTCTCGAGTCAATGTCGACTTTGAAGTGGGCGGTCGAGCCATCAGCCACCGAAATCGATTGGTCAACATCAATCACGGACCATCCCTGGTCGGACTTCCTTATGACGAAGCCTGCGCCGTCCTTCGCGAACTCGGAGGTCAATTCAAATCGACAAAGGGTGGTTAGTCCTCATTGTGAATTTAATCTGAAATTGGAAGCAATTAATTGCCGGAGGCTATTGGAAGCATTAAGTTGCCAAAGCGGCAAATTAATGGTTCAAGTTACAAAAAAATGTAAGACAACTCGCCAGTTGATTGGTGCCCCCGCAGGGATTCGAACCCCGAACCAACAGATTATGAGTCTGCTGCTCTAACCGTTGAGCTACAGGGGCACAAACATAAGACGCAATACGTGTCAGGTGCTCGGTTGACGTCCGGACATTGTACTGGCGGCGCCTATTTTGGTGAAGTCACCCAAGCCTTTCAGTAACCATATTTTCTTAATCAAACGGTTCACAGTTCAGTCTTCAGCCTCCAGGTTTTGCAGAAAGCTTGAACGTTAAACTGAATCATTACCAGCCTTTCCAGCTTTTTGGATCGCTACGATTTTTCGGACGCCGGACAAAAAGTTTAGAAGGGCGGTTGTGTCCAAAATGTGACTTGACAGTATTCTGAGTCCGGCATAGAGTTTCCAATCGATTCCCCTTTAGAGACAATTAGTTAGAGGACTACCTGGTCTTTTCTGGGCCTAGAGATTTTTTCAACTTTCTTAGGAGGAGCTGTATGCGCTACTTTACCTCGATTGCCTTACGTGCGCTCGCGTGTCTGGTGCTGGTAGCATTTTTCGGCGTGGCACTGCTGCCGACGCGAGTTACCCGAACGGTGATTGCTCAAGATAACTCCGGGATTCGTCCCGAGATTCCCGTCATTCCGCCTGGCTCGGCTTATCGCCAGACCAATCTACTATCCGACATACCTGGTTTTGCGCCCGTGCTTGATCCTCTTTTGGTAAACCCCTGGGGCATAACCGCGACCGCTTCCAGCCCGTTCTGGGTAGCGAACAACGGCACCAGTACGACTCAACTCATACGAGGGGACGTTCCCTCCGGAAGTCCGGTAGTGCTGAACGCAAGCCCTGCGACCGTGACTATCCCGGGTGGATTGCCGACGGGCACCGTCTTCAGCCCGGTGGCAACCGAGTTTGTGCTTCCCGGCGCTTGCGCGAGCGCTCCCTGCGGAGCGAATTTTCTCTTTGCTTCAATCACCGGGAACATCGTGGGTTGGGATCCAAACGCTCCGGCAGCTGGTTCAACTACCGGCGTGATAGCCTCCAGCCATCCGGGTCACGTCTATACGGGCCTGGCATTGGCAAATAATGGCGGTTCAAATTTTCTTTACGCGGCAGACTTTGCCAATGGGGCAATTGACGTTTACAACACCAGCTTCGCCCTGCAACCGGCGGCGTCGTTTCCCTTTGTAGACCCGACGATTCCGACCACTATGGGTAACACCTACCATGCCTTTAACATTCAGAACATCGGCGGTTCGCTTTATGTTCTTTACGCAAAAGTCGACCCGATGACCGGGCTGGATCTCGAGGGCGTCGGCAACGGTTTCGTGCGTCGGTTCAATACCGCGGGCGTGCGCGACCTGACTTTCGGGATAAATAATGGTGCTCTTAATTCTCCCTGGGGAATCACGCTCGCGCCGGCTTCTTTCGGGATTTTTGGCGGCGCCTTGCTGGTCGGCAACTTTGGCGAAGGCAATCCCAGTATTCATGCTTACAATCCGACGACCGGCGCCTTTCTCGGCACGCTGCAGGATGAATCTGGCGTCGGCATCACGATTGATGAGCTTTGGGCGCTGCAAATCGGTAACGGTGGCGCCGGCGGTGACGTTAACACGGTGTATTTCACTGCGGGTACGGCTGAAGAAGAACACGGGCTATTCGGCAAACTTAACCCAACTACGGCCAGCGCGACTTCGCTCATACAATTTGCCACGGACGAGTTTGTCATTGGCGAAGGCAGCGGCAACATCGATGTCACGGTAACCAGAGCCGGCGACGCCTCAGGCACGGCGACTGTGAACCTGAACACCTTTGACGAATCAGCGCCCGGACATGCTTCCCAAAAATCGGATTACGAAATCGCACTTGCCAGGTTGACTTTCAACCCCGGCGAGACCAGTAAGACCGTTCGCATTCTGGTGGTCAACGATAATTTCGTTGAGGGCAACGAGGAGATTGGCCTGGCGCTAACGAACGCGACGGGTGCGGGCCTCGGTTTGGGGAGCCCGAATGTGGCCAAGGTCACAATCACCGACAACGATGTCGTGGCCCCCGTCAGTAATCCCATCGACACCACGAGCTTCTTTGTGCGGCAACAGTATCTGGACTTTCTTAATCGTGCACCAGATCCTGCGGGTTTTGCTTTCTGGGTCAACAACATTGATTCCTGTGCCGGAGACGTTGGGTGCCGGGAAGTGAAGCGCATCGATACTTCAGCGTCGTTCTTCCTTTCAAACGAATTTCAACGCACCGGACTCCTTGCCTATACAACCCATCGAGCGGCGTTTGGAACCAGTGCGTCAGGCTCGCCGGCGCCGATTCTTTACGGCAATTTCATGCGTGATACGCAGGCGCTGCAAAAAGACCTGATTTTTGGGACGCCGAGTTTTGACGCTCAGTTAGAGGCAAATAAGGTCGCGTACTTTAACGAGTTCGTCACCCGGCCGGAGTTTGCGGTCAAGTATCCATCGACGCTGACGAATGATCAGTACGTCGATAATCTGCTGGCTTCAGCAAATCTGACACCCACCGAAGTGAGGGTGTTCAACGTTAGCCTGACCAACTCGCAGGAGGTTCCGCCAACCAACCCGACGCTGTCAGGTGGTGGCGCCCGCCCGGCATCGTTCGGCACGGCCAGGTTCCAATTCAACTCGGCGCAGACGACTTTGACCATGACCGCCACGATCAGCAATATCGACGTCGGCAATGCACAGACACCGGACACCAACGATAACCTCGCGGCTGCGCACATCCATGCCGGCGCAGCGGTCGCGCCCGGCGTTAATGGCTCGGTCGTTTGGGGCTTCTTCGGCGCTCCATTCAATGACAACAACCCGAACGATTCATCCTTCACGCTCACGCCGGGAGGCGTGGGCGCGACCTTCACCGGCAAGTGGGACGCGCCGGAAGGCAACGGCACTACGCTGGCCGCGCAATTGGCGAACCTGCGGGCGGGCCGTGCTTACATCAATTTCCACACCGTGCAATTCGGCGGTGGTGAGATTCGCGGCAACTTCCCGGCCGAGGACGCATTTCGTAACTCGCTGGTTGCCGGGCTTAACGGCGCCACGTTGACGCGGGCCCAAGTCCTGAGAATGATCGCCGAAACCGACGAGCTGCAAACTCGCGAATTCAATCAGGCGTTTGTGGCCATGGAATACTTTGGCTATCTGCGCCGCGATCCTGACACCTCCGGATTTAACTTCTGGCTCAACAAGTTGAACACCTTCAACGGCAACTTCAGAAATGCTGAAATGGTGAAGGCTTTCCTCGCGTCGAGTGAATACCGACAGCGGTTCGGCCCGTGAGGAGGATCAGAGCAAAGGGTTAGGAGCGAAGGGCGGGGAGGACGAGTTAGACCTCCCCGCCCTTTGCGCTTTGCTCTTAGCACCGCGCCCGACTTCTGATACATTTCAGCGTATGTCTTTGGCGCTTCGGGTTGAGAACGTCTCCAAACAATATCGGACCTATGCGCGGCCCGGTGATCGTCTGAAAGAATCGCTGACGCGCGGCCGCCTGCGAAGACACAAAGAGTTTTGGGCCCTGCAAAATGTTTCGTTTGAAATCGACAGAGGCGCTGTTGTCGGGATCGTCGGGCCAAACGGTTGCGGCAAGTCCACACTGCTGCAAATTATCGCCGGCACGCTCGAACCCACGCATGGTGAAGTTTGGCATGAAGGCAGGATCGCCGCGCTGCTCGAATTAGGCGCCGGCTTTGATCCGGAATTCACCGGCGTCGAAAATATCTACATGAACGCGTCCCTGCTGGGACTCTCCCGCCGCGAAACCGATCGACTCTTTCCGCAAATCGAACGCTTCGCCGAAATCGGAGATTTTCTTTATCAACCCGTCAAGACGTATTCGAGTGGGATGTACGTGCGGGTTGCCTTTGCGATTGCCGCCAGCGTTGAGCCTGATATTTTGATCATCGACGAGGCCCTCGCGGTTGGCGACGCCGTTTTTCAGCATCGCTGTCTCGGCCGCATCAAGGAACTTCACGAACGCGGAACGACCGTCCTGTTCGTGTCGCACGACGCGGCGGCCGTGCGCGCCCTGTGCTCGCGCGCCATCCTGATGAAGAGCGGACAGGTAGTCATCGACGGAAAGCCCGTGGATGTGCTCAATCGATATCAGAAGATCATCATGGAGCGGGAAGAGGCGTATCGCTCCGAATCAACTGAGGTGAAGCAGACACCGGCCGCGGATCTGCCGCTGGCGCCGCTTCGTTACACTTACCGGCACGGCGACGGGAGCGCGGAAATTCTGGGCGCCGAACTGGTTGATTCCACTGATCGGCCGGTTGAGATTGCCGAAACCGGCGAACACCTGACGCTGCGGATCATCGCTCGAATCAAAACCGATCTGGACGATCCTGTGATTGGTTTTCTGATCAAGAACCGGCACGGCATCCACTCATACGGCACCAACACGAAGGAGCAACAGCTCGCACTCGGCCTGGTCCGGCGCGGCGAAGTGATCGAGGTGTCGTTTGCCTTCAATTGCGCCCTGGGGATCGACCAATATTCGATTTCGCTGGCCATCCACAGCCCGTCGGGACACTCGTATGATTGGCTCGACGGTGCATTGTTTCTCCGGGTGACCAGCCTGTACCATTTCGAGGGCGTGGCGAATTTGAACGCGAGCGTGACCGCGCGCCGTCGCACTGATAGTTCGGATTCAATCGATCGCGAAGGCGAGACCTCGCGGGAGGTGATGAGGGCTTAATATGATCGATGAGGAAGTCGAAACCGTTCTGCGCGAGATTCGCGAGCGCGTGATCTCGCAACCACTCGCCCAGCCGTCCTTACCAGAGCCGCCCCCCGGTGGAGCAAACGGCAATCAGCACTCTCAAGCTGTTGCTCCTGCCGAAACCGGCGCCCTGAGCTCAGCCGCCATGGCCCGGCTCAACGCGCATTTGACGACAACGGGACGCGCCTGGGATCGGTTGCCGCCGGTCTTCAGCAATCGCAGCGGGACCGCCGCGCGAATTGAAGTCTGGATTAAAGCGCGCCTGAAAACCTTCAGCCGTTGGTTTACCTGGGAGCAGGTTAATTTCAATGCGGCTGTGCACCACGCCCTGGGCGAGACGTTGCAGGCCTTGTACGAACAGGACGCCGCTCGTTCGAAGCTGGCGCAGTTGCAAGCTGAAAACGACGCTTTACGCGCCGAGATCCAGACACTGGGTGCCCAACTACAAACGCAATCCAATGAGATCGACAATCAATATGCCGAGATAAACTCGATTCGCGGCCAACTCCAGGCGGACGCCGCCGCCGCACGAATCGAAGTGCAGAATCAGCTGCGCGAAACAAACGCGTTACGAGCTGAACTTCGCGGTGAACTGGAAAGTGTGCGCATCCGGGCTGAAGATCAGGGAACCGGGCTGCAAACCAGGATTGAAACCGCCATGAATGAAGCTGCGACAAACCTGGCAAAACTCTCGAACGAGCTGCGCGAGCGCGAGGAGCGTCTCGAGAATGAACAGCGAGTCTGTTTCAAACAACTGTTGCTCGAGACGAATGAAACGGCCGTTTCCAGCGATCGCGAGCAACAACGAATCAGCACCCTGATCGAAGAGATGAACCAGCGCATCAAACAACTGGAAGATTCCCAGAAACAAAAACCACGGTCATGACTGCCAACGGCAACGCCCGCAAACAGCAGAACCTTTCAGACGAAGTGTTTGACGCGCGCTATTTCAAAGCGCTCGATCGCTTCGATATTAGCCTGGCCTCGACGATGTGGGTCTATGACAACGTGCGGGCAGGTTCGCAGGTGCTCCACGTGGGCTGTGGCGCCGGCACGCTGGCACTGCTGAAACGAAAGGGAGTGACGATTACCGGAGTCGATACCTCCAGGGAATTCGCGCTCGCGGCCCGCCGCAACGGCTATGATGCGAGCTTCCAGGCGGACCCGGGCTCGCTCCCGTTCCCCGGGCAAAGCTTTGATTATGTCGTCAGCTTCGGTTTGCTGGATGCCCTCGCGGCCAGCGAAGAAGAATCATTGCTGGAGGAAATGAAGCGGGTCTTGCGCAGTGACGGCGTCAGCCTGCACGGGATCGAATGCAGCAACGCAGTAACCGGCAACGATCATACGACGCGATTTCTAAAAGTTTTTCAGCACGTGGCCATCGAACCGCGTTGTGACTTTTGCCTGAGTGCGGAAGACTTTCTCGATGCGAACGGCCGGGAATCAAAGCTGGAACCGGATTTTCTCGAGTATCTCCGCGGTCTTTCATTTAAAGAGCGGCGGGCGTTCGACCTGGCCATGGGATATGTGTGCTCCCGGGTTTCTGACCTGGGCGTTTCAATGCCATCGAATGCTACGCAGTTTCTGCTCAAAGCTTCAGATGCTCCGCTCGGTTCTTTTTATGATGAGCACCGCGATCGCCGCGGATTATTTTCACACTCAGAGATTGCCCGGACCGCAGATGGTCTCTGCCTCGACCGCAGCAGGCAGGCCGTGTTCGACGATGGTTGGTTCCATCCCGCGCTGCTACCGCCAGTTGCCCGCTGGATGAGCAAACAAGCGCGCATTCGTTTTCAGGCCAACGAGATGGCCGCGATCACTCTCGACTTGACCACCCGGATTCCTGACTTAATCCGCCAACCTTTAGGACTCGAGATTTCATTGAACGGCGTAAGACTTTGCGCCTTTACGCTCTACAGATACGGATGGCTGGAACTTGCGATTAGCATTCCGGAGAGCTTGCGCATCAAATCACGCGGTGAGTTCGAACTTGCGTTGCGAGCCGATCGCACTGCGCCCTTGAAACAACATGAAAACGACGCGAATGATGATCGTGAGGTGTCAATCGCAGTCTGTAACCTCACTGTTCATAAATAGTCAACGCCGTGAGTGAAGCGACTGAAGAATCATTAGTGACGGCGGCGTCGAGCTCTTACGCGCGACCACGACTGGTCACCGATCTGAACAAATGCTTTTTCTATCACACGATGAACGTTCCAGGTTACGGAAGTATTCCAGGCCATTGGGACCTGCGCGGCAACGAAGGGCTATACCTCGGCAACGTTCAGCTGGCGGGTAAGCGAGTGCTGGAAATTGGTCCAGCCAGCGGACACCTTTCGTTTTTCATGGAGAGCCAGGGTGCGGAAGTCGTTGCGATCGAGGCTGGAGAAGATTATCCATGGGAGCTTTGTTGGGACTTTCCGGATGAAACGCCCGAAGAATTAGCAAGTGAGCTGGCGTCACATCGTGACATGATGAATCGGCTCAAAAATTCTTACTGGCTCGCCCACAACGCGTTCCAGTCGAACGCTCGAGTGCACTACGGAAGCGCGTATTCGATTCCGAACGACCTGGGACCCTTTGATGTTTCATTAATAGGCTGCGTACTGCTTCATAACAAGAATCCGCTCAGAATTCTCGAGAATTGCGCGCGCCTGACCGCCGAAACAATTGTGATCGTCGAAGTATTCCGCGATAAGCAGATGCCTCAAGTGCCGGTGCAACTCGCTCAGGCACCCGCCGTGTACCAACCGGGCGTGGGCAAACACGTGTGGCACACATGGTGGAGTTTCTCCCCCGGTTACTTCGTAGATATTCTGGGCAGTATGGGCTTCACCGAAAATCGCGTAACTTTTCACAAACAAATTTGCCAGGGCAAGCCTGCAGATTTGTTCACGGTCGTTGCCAGCCGTCCCGCTCCGAATGTGGAAACTGACGACGAAACAAAGGTGGACGTGGAGATAGGCAGCCCGGTCAGTAGTATGATTGCAACGCCCGGCCAATTGATTCGCGTTCCGGTCTGTATCATCAATCGAAGCAATGCGCGCCTGTCGTCCGCAACCAATCAACCAGTGCTGCTTAGCTACCACTGGCGAGACAACTCGGACAAAACAGTTGTTTGGGATGGGCTGCGCACCTATCTCCCGCGGACGCTAAGCAAAGGCGACCGCGAGGATCTCATGATGGCGGTGCGTGCGCCGGACCAGGCCGGGTCGTATTGGCTGGATCTCAGCATCCTCAAAGAGCATGTCACATGGTACGACGATTTGATTCCCGGACTACCATTGCGAATCAAAACGACGGTGCGATGATCCGAAACATCCTCATTTGTACGACTCAAGTTCCCTTTACCACGGGCGGCGCTGAGTTACACGTCGCGGGCTTGCAGCGAGCCTTGATCGACAACGGCCACCACGCTGAGGTGGTGGCGCTTCCATTCAAATGGTATCCGCCGGCAGAGATCATGCGGGGAGCGATGGCCTGGCGCATGCTCGATCTTTCAGCTGCGAACGGGCGGCCCATCGACCTGGTGATCGGGATGAAATTTCCTGCTTACCTGGTGGCGCATCCCACGAAAGTTCTGTGGATCCTGCATCAACACCGATCGGCTTATAACCTTTGGGGGACGGCCTTTGATGATTTGTCGACCTATCCCGAAGGCGTCCGCATTCGTGAGTGGATCAAATACTGCGATGAACGCTTTATTCCTGAAGCGAAAAAGGTGTTCGCGAACTCCCAAACCGTCGCAGCCAGATTGAAGCACTACAACAACATCGAAAGTGAGCCCTTGTATCATCCGCCGCCACTTGCCGGTCAGCTGCAAACAGGAGAGACAGGAGATTACGTCTTCTATCCCAGCCGGCTCGAGCCGCAAAAGCGACAGGAACTGTTGATTGACGCGATGCGTTTCGTCCGCACGCCGGTAAAGTTGGTTCTGGCCGGTGGATCCGCAGACACAAAGCACTACGAGTCACTCGTCAAACGAGCTAAGGTCGGTGACCGCGTGAGTATGCGTGGCTTCGTGCCCGACGAAGAATTGGTGAAGCTGTATGCCAACGCCCTCGCTGTCTGCTATCTCCCGTTTGATGAAGACTATGGCTACGTCACTTTAGAGGGAATGCTTTCGGCGAAGCCAGTCCTGGTCACCAGCGACAGCGGTGGCGCGGCGGAACTGATTGAACACGAACGCGACGGTCTGGTAGTTGCACCTGATGCGAAGGCGATCGCGGCGGCGCTCGATCGATTTTACCAGGACCGGGATGGCGCGCGCCGCATGGGCGAAAAAGGCCACGAGAAACTGACTGCCATGAAACTCTCGTGGGAACACGTGGTGAAGAAAATCATTTCGGCCGCCGGATAATTCATGTCCGAGAGACTTCAGGAAGCTCTGATCAAGGTCAGATTGAAAATAGCATTTGCTCCCCTCCCTTTGGCAGGGGCCGGGGGAGGGGCGCAGCTACGGCAAAGAAAGCAAATTACCTGTGCGCGCGGGCTTTCAGCCCGCACGGGATCTTGTTTTGGGTATCGACTCGTAGCTGCGCCCCTCCCCTAACCCCTCCCAAAAGGGAGGGGAATCTACTTAATCAGAGTTACCTTCAGTTTGTCGATCGATTAGTTAGACCACCGTTACGACAAGCCGAAGCTTGTCGGACATCACGGCGCCGGCTTCAGCTTTTGATATTCCTCCGACTCCATGAAAGCCATGCTGATCGTGCGATAGTCACCCCACGAATTCAGTCTATCGCGCCAAAAGTTGAATCCCTTCAAATCAAAGTCCGGAGCATCGTCGGGATTGCGGCGCAGATAACCAAAGAAGTGCACCAGCACGTAAGCGTTGTTGTATTCACTCGCGTAAAACGCGGTGTTCGAGATAACGCTCAGCAAAGCTGCCTGACGCGGATCGGTTTGGGTGGTGAGGCTGCTGACGAACTCGTCACGTTTGCTCGCACTCCAACTAATCCCGGCATTCTGAAAGAGAGTATCAACCAGCTCCGCGTTTGATTTTCCTTCATAGAGTCGCTTGAACTCCGGGGAGATTGTCCATTCCTTCAATAAGGCAGCTCGATTTCTGTGGAGTTGGGTTTCCCACAGTGAACCCCCGTACACCAGGTCACGACCGAGCAACCTCATCGCGCTCATGAATTCTTCGCGACGCGGCATGCGGCCATAACTGGCTTTGCAAAGCCGATAGACGAAGAAGCTGGTGTCTTCGAAACCACCGAGCATTGCATATGGATCGCGATCGAGACGTGAGGCAATGTCCCGCTGAAATACCGGAGAAGGGCCTTCCGTGGACGGGTCCCGAAGTTTGCGTGCATCATAAATCGTGATCGTCTGACTGTGATAGATGGCCGGCAGCTTCGCGTCGAAGAATGCAGCGTTCGCCTTCACGTCTGACCGTTCGGCATCTCCGAGATAAACATAATCGACATGATAGAAGCGCAGTAATTCGGCAGCGTCGACGGTACCTGCGTAGATTCTGCGCACGTCGCTCTCGCGCTGGCGAAATTCATAGCCATGGCTCCAGAGCCATGGAGTCGCACTGCGCAAAACGGGACGCCCGCCGAGACTGAGCACCGGAGAACTAAGCTCGGGCGCAGTCAGAAACAACGCGTGGGGTTCGGTCTGTTCGCGGACGAAAGCCGCCGCCGTCAACTCTTCGTCGGTAAACACGCGCGTTGAAGCAATCGTCTCGTGTCGAAAAACAATCAGGGCGGTCGCGATCGAAAGAAAAGCCAGGACGATGGCCAGCACCCGTTGCTTATGCGCGCTGGCCAGCCTTACCAACCAGGCGGCTACCAGAACACTATTAACCGCGTGCCAGTAATAAAGCAGTTTGCCGTTGTCGAAAAGATTTGGGGAAAAGACGATCACAAAAGGAAAAATGAACAAGAACAGAAAGGCGAGATAGAACTTGCGCCACGGTCGCGGCGCCACCCACCAGGCTGGAACCGCGAGCAACAATGGCAGGCCGAAATTGCGCAGCAGATAAAGTGGAAAGAAGTGATCGTCGTGACCAAGCCAGCCGAAGAACAGTCGCACGACGCCGGCGCCTCGGGCGTGGGCAACCAGCGGTAAGAGTTGCGGCGCCGCCAGCAAAACTGCCGGCACCCAAAAGCCGATCCATTCGCGCCGCGGCCGCATCGCAAACAAGATCACGCTCACGAATCCGGCAGCAATGTAGGTGTGAGTGTGAAAATAAGGAAGGCTACCGGCCAGCAAACCGGCGATGATCATCAGCATCAGGCTGTGAGGTGGTCTTCGATTCGTTTCTGTCCCTTCGCTCGCATGCCAGCGCTGCCAGACAATAGCGAAGGTCGTGAAAATCATCAGCCCGATTGACAGTCCAAACAGGCTGGTTCGCTGTGGCACGATTATGTCGGCGACGATGTTGTTCCAATGGATTCCCTGCTCGGAGAGTTTCGCATAGTTAAAACTAAGCATGTTCCAAAACTGAATCAAAGACCTGCGGGTTTGCCACCAGTCGCGAAAGAAATAAATGAAGCCCAGGCCGCCGTTGAGTAAGAACAATAACGTTGCGAGGGTTGCGGTTCTCGACGAGCAGGTAATCCGTAATGCCAACGCATAGAGGAGGCCGGCGATGACCGCTCCCAGAATCAGCGCCGTGACGATCATCGCCGATCGCAGACTCAAACCGCCCGCCATCAGGACGGCTGCATGAAAGTCAGGCAAAAATGGATAAGACAAACGCTCAGGCGGCAGCAGCGGATAAGTCGGAGGAAAATTGTGGCCGTACCGGAATGACGAAATCAAAGCGGCGTGAAAATTCAGATCATTACCGGCGCTGCCGGAATAGAGGCCGCCTTCGCCCCGGGGAAACATCTGGACAGACAAGAGGAGCCAGTAAATTGGGGCGAGCGCTAACAGCACCAGCCCTAGTCCGGCGTAGCCGGCGCTGGTGCGATCCAACAACGCGCGGACCATAAGACGATCGCGGCCCAACAGGAAAATGGCTGCCGCAATAATCCAGATCGCCAGCGTGGTCCATAAAACAGCGCGGGGCGATAATTGTCCCTGCCAGCGGGCCACGAAGTAAACGGCGGCGGTGGCAACGACCCATCCTACAACTGTGCCCCAGAGGATTTGTTCTATTCCGTCCAGCAGTGCGCGCAAAGGACGTCGCACCAGGCACACACCCAGCAAAGCGCTCCCGCAGAGAAAGAGAATTGCCAGCATCAATTTTTCGGAATGCGCAAGAGGTCCTCGCCGTTCACAACCAATCGAACGATAAACTGCGGCTCGTCATTGATCATGGGGGAATAGCGAAAATCGCTTTAGATCTTGACCGAGCGTCTCGTGATTACAGAGTTTGTCATTTGCCTTGCGCAGTGTTAGGTTGGGTCGCTTCCATGTCAAGCATGCTTGCCTACGACGATAGCCAACCCGTCGCGTCGAAAATCGCGATCCTCATTCCCTGTCACAATGAAGAACTAACTGTAGCCGAAGTTGTCAACGATTTTCGCATCGAGCTGCCGCAGGCGGAGATTTTCGTCTTTGACAACAACTCGACCGACCGGACCGTCGAGCGCGCCAGGGCAGCGGGCGCAACTATAGTTTCTGAGCCGCGCCAAGGCAAAGGCTTTGTGGTTCAGTCAATGTTCCGACGGGTTGAAGCGGACATCTATGTGATGGTCGATGGTGACGGGACTTATCCCGCGAGCGAGGTCGGTCGCCTGATTGATCCCGTCCTGAAAGATGAAGCCGACATGGTGGTCGGGTCGCGGCTTCAGGCCAATACGTCCAGCGAGTTCAGATCGATTAATCGTTGGGCCAACCGCCTGGTGCTCGCGGTTTTGAACTCAATGTTTCGAGCCAGGCTGACTGACATCCTCTCGGGCTATCGCGCCTTCAATCGCAAATTCGTGAAGACGATTCCGGTTTTTGGCGGCGGCTTTGAGATTGAAACTGAATTGACTATCAAGGCCGTGGCGCGCGGGTTTCGCATCGTTGAGATTCCCACCAGGCTGACGGCGAGGCCCGCCGGAAGTCACTCGAAGATCAGATTTCTCCGCGACGGCTTTCTGATTCTCAACACGATCCTGGCGCTATTTCGCGACTACAAACCGCTCACCTTTTTCGGCACGACCGGCCTGACGCTGATTTTCATCTCGCTGATTCCGGCCGTGGCATTGATCATGGAATTCGCCCGACATCGCGCGATAGCGCGACCGGTACTGGCCGTGCTGGCGGTCGGAATTTTTCTTTGCGGCCTGCTTTCATTTGCCGTGGGACTTGTGCTGCACTCGATCGCGCGGCGTTCTCAGGAGCTCGATTATCAAATCCAGGTATTGGGAGATGAACTGCGCTCCCAAAACCAACGGCAAGGATCATGATCAGCGGCTCAAGACTCGCGCAGGCTCTCAGTCCGAATGAACTCCGCGCGCGCCTCGACGCGGGTTCGATCATTTTCTTCCCTTACGTACTGACCATCACCTGGCAGTACTTCTGCGTGATTCAAAACAAACCGTGGGCCTGGACTTGTGCGGTAATCGTTTCTCTGGGCGCGTGGTATGTCTTCAAGGCGTTCCACGAGGCCTCGCCTGAAAAGTTGCCCTGGCAGTTCTGGCTGATCGTGGCGTTGCCGTTGCTGCTCATCTTTTTGCTGCGCGTGTCCTTCCCGGATATTTCGTTCGATGTTTTGAACTATCACATCTTTCATAGCGAACGAGCGCTGCGCGGTTCCCTCTTCATTCCCGGAGATTTTTTCCCAACCCCGGCGCCTTTCAATCCGACGCCGGACATTCTAACCGGCCTTTATCGTTATCTGCTTGGATACCGGCTCGGAACGATAGTCAACTATCTCGCGCTGATTTGGACCGGGGCCATTCTTAACCGGCTCCTGCGCGATTACGTCAGGTCAGCGTGGCTCAGAAGTTTAAGCGTGCTCTTCATTCTCTGTACCGAGCAAATCCTGTTTCAGATCAACAACTACATGGTCGATCTGCTGGCGCTGCCATTGCTTTTGGAGGCGACCCTCCTGGCAATCACGCCGGGCAAGGGCCAGCCGGAAATGCGGCGGACGGCGATGCTGGCAACGTGGTTGGGAATTGCCACCGCATTCAAACTGGCGAACCTGATCATCGCGGTGCCAATTGTCCTGGTCTATATTTTTGATGTAGTTGCGCGCAACGATTCACGGGGACAAAGGATTCTGGCAACTCTAAAATCCCTCCCCGTCTCAGCACTGCTTTTTCTGGCGCCGTTCGCGCCTTTCATGATTGTCATCTACCGGTTGACGGGCAACCCGGTCTTCCCGCTTTACAACGGCATTTTCAAATCACCTTACTGGCCGCAGGGCGCTGTGTTTGATCCGCGTTGGGGACCCTGGGGCGTTTACGAAACCATCGTCTGGCCGGTGTTGATGTGCTTCAAGCCGGAACGGCTGAGCGAGTTTCCGCACTACGCCGGCCGGTTATCGATCGGTTACGTCGCTGCCGGGCTCTGCCTTTTGATGGCGCGCGGGAATCGAAACATTCGCGTGATCGCCTTCACCACTTTGTTGGGATCAATTCTGTGGAGTGCCACCAGCGGCTACATTCGTTACGCGCTCTATCTCGAACTGACCAGCGGCATTCTTTTGATTTGGTTGGTTCAGAACCTTTGGAAGAAATCTGCGCAGCTTTCAAAGGTCGCCAGGTTCCTGGTTCCGGCGCCTTTGTGTTTGCTGCTGCTGGCGCACAGTTACTTTGCGTTGCAATATGCGATTCAATGGGAGTGGAGCACACGAGGAATTGCTATGCCCTTCGGCAAAACGTTTCGGCACGAATCGGGAAACCTTCTGCGCGACCGGTCGCTCTGGCCTTACTTGTCACCTCAGGATCAAACCACTCTGGACCAGGTCGACGTCTTCTTGGAGACGACTTACAAGACTTCCGCGTTTGAAGCTCTGTTGAAACCGGACCATCCGGTGATGGGCCTGCGCATTCCCAACTTTTTCGACACCAACGTGGCTCGGCAGAAATTCTCGCAAATCCTGGAAGGAACAAGAGGCAAACGGCTGTTCACGCTCACCAATCGCGAGAGCAGCGAGGAAGCCCGGGCCTTGCTGGCCGCGCGCGGATTAACGATGGGAAAGACTCAGGCGGTTTCCATTCACTATTTCTCGGACTCTTTGGTTTTCGAAATGCTTTTGGTGGAAGTCCTGCCAAGCTGGCAGAATAACTCAGCACAGGCTCAACCGGTAAAGGGTTTACCGCTCTCAGACATAGCTTTTAAAGCGAGGCTGTCAGTAGTTAACATGCCGGAGGTCATGCGAGCCGGACAGAAATACTGGATTCGCGTGATGCTCGGCAACGACAGCAAAGTAGTTTGGCCGGGCCGGCAGCAAACCTGGCAGTATCAATTGACGGTAGGCAATCGTTGGCTGACCGAAGCGGGTGCGAAAATCAGCGACATTGACGGGCGGGCTGCGCTGTTCCAGGATCTGGCGCCGTCTGAAACAGTCGAGATACCTTTGACCGTAACCGCACCGAATGCAGCGGGGAGCTATATTCTGCAAATCGATGCGATCCAGGAAGGCGTCGCATGGTTCGGGGATCGCGGCTCTGAAGTCTTAAGTCTAAAGATAAAAGTCGAATAGGAATCGAATGGGTCAAAGGGAATAATTATCAGGGAGAAAAGGAGACATTCTTAATGCGAATCAAGCCATTCATCTGGATGTTGGTCGTGGCGTCGGTTTTGTTTGCTCTCGCTTGTGCCGGCAACGCGCCGAGCCCGGTCGTCCAAACTCAACCTCCAGCCGCGCAATCCTCGGCGCCTCAGCCACCCAGCGAACCTGTGGCGCTGCCGAGTAATGCCTTCAAGGCCGAGCTCACCATTATCGAGCCGCCGGCCAAACTGCGGAGCGGGCAAAAAGAAACTGTGCGCGTCAAAATCAAGAACGCGAGCGAAGTGATGTGGTGGGCCCGCGGCGCGCCGGTCAACCCGCGTTCCGATAACAAGTTCTACCTCGCTGCCGGGAATCGCTGGTTAAAGGCTGATGGGACTTTGCAGACAAATATGGATGGCCGGTATGGACTCGGTAAGGACTTGAAACCGGGTGAGGAGATCGAGGTGCCTTTGGTAATTACCGCTCCCAAAGATCCTGGTGAGTACACTCTCGAAGTCGATCTCCTGCAAGAACAAGTATCCTGGTTCAGCGAAAAAGGATCCCCGACAGCGAAAGCAAAGATTGCGGTGGTGAAATGATTTTGAGACTTAAGGGCGGTAAGCAGATCTCGTGGGGACTGCTTACCGCCGACTGCCTTTTGCCTACTGTTTTATGAGGCTCGCTTACTTCACTCCGCTCAATCCGCAATTGTGTGGCATCTCTGACTACAACGAAGAGTTGCTGCCTTATCTCGCCGCGCATGCCGACATCGATCTTTTTCTCGATGGCTTTCAGCCGAGCAAAGACGATCTGCCCGTAGGCCGGCTTTTCGATTATCAGAAAAATCCGGAGGCGTTGGAACTCCTCAAAGATTACGACGCGGTTATTTATCACGTAGGCAACGACTACCGCTTTCATTTCGGCACCTGCACGGTGCTCCGCAGACATCCGGGAATCGTGGTCTTTCATGAATATGTGCTCGAAGACACTTTTCTCGGGCGCGCCCGTGAAGTGCAGGACCCGCGACCTTACCTGGATGAACTCGAAGCCTGCCATGGCCCAGCCGAGCGCGCCCGGGCTGAAACATTCATGCGACGTGGTGAGGCGCCGCCCCAGGAAGACTCGCCACTCGATTTCCCTCTTAACAAGCGAGTCGCACAATCGGCCGAAGGCATCATCGCCCACTCTGAATGGTGTCGCGCCCGCCTGGAGCAAATCGCGCCGGGCGTGCCCACTGCCCGGATCAGCATGCCTGTGAAAACCATCGATCCCGTTTTACGCCGTGCGTGGATGCAGAAGGATGGTCTGCATCGCCCGCTGGCGATTGCCAGTTTCGGCCTTATGACACCTGACAAAGGGTTCGATCAGACTCTCCAGGCATTGTCCGCATTGAAGGATGATTTCGATTTTCACTACACCCTGGTGGGTACCGAGAATTCTTATTGGGATGTGCGCGAAATCATCATTCGCCACGGCCTGGGCGAGCGCGTCACGATCACGGGCCATGTCTCGCTGGAAGAATTTGAGCGGCACATTGCCAGCACGGATCTCGCGATTAATCTGCGCACCCAAACCGTCGGCGAAACTTCCGCCAGTCTCTGCCGCATCATGGGAATCGGAGTGCCGGCCGTCGTCTCAGACATCGGTTGGTTCTCAGAAATTCCTGACGACTGCGTCATCAAAGTAACTCCGGCTAATAATTTTTCTGACCTGAAGTCGCGTTTAAGCGAGCTGATTTCAGACGCCCCGCTGCGAGGTCGCACTGGCGACCGGGCCCGGGATTTCATTTTGAGTGAGCACAACATCTGGCGAACGGCCGAGGGCTACATGGATTTCACGCACAGTGTGATTGATGCCCGCAAGACCTTTTCGCGCCCCTTTTCATTCGACGTTCAGGAATCGCCAATCGAGGAATCAACCGCGCCGGTCATGGCTCGGCCCTCCTCGCAAAAACAAATCGCGCGACTGTCCCCCCGGCGTGCATTAAGAGTTGCGTACTTCAGCCCGCTTAATCCACAGCATTCGGGCATTGCCGACTACAGCGAAGAATTGTTGATGCATCTGCGTGCGTTTTTGGACCTCGATCTGTTTGTCGATGGTTTCACTCCCTCAAACCGGCTGATGCTGGACACTTTCTCGGTGATTGATTACCGGGGGCACCCATCAGCGCTGGATTCGTTGCCGGATTACGATGCCGTGCTCTATCACATTGGCAATGACTACCGGTACCACTCAGGGATTTACGCAGCAATGCAGCGTCACCCGGGGATCCTGGTGCTGCACGATTTTGCTTTGCAGGATTTCTTCCTGGGAATGGCCCGGCACCAGGGTCAGATGAACATCTATTTCGATGAGATCGAAGCTGGTCACGGTCGGCGCGAACGACTGAGGGCTGAAGAACACTTCAAACGCGGCGCCGGGCCTTTCCACGAAAGCGCGCCGCTTGAGTTTCCCTTGAATGCGCGCCTGGCCCGATCGGCTGAAGGCGTGATCGTCCACTCTGAGTGGGCCCGCGATCGCATCGCCGCAGTGTCGCCGGAAACTCCCATCAGCCGTATCAAACATCACATCACTCAACGCGCGGCCCAAACTTCGCCAGTCGTGAAGGATCGGCCGAACGGGAAAGTAAAGATTGCCTCGTTCGGACTAATTACGCCCGACAAAGCGATCGAGCGCATCCTGCGAGCGCTGGCGGCTTTGCGCGACAAAACGGATTTCCAATACACGATGGTCGGATCCGCAGCAAACTTTCCCGAGCTGCCGCAACTGATTCGCCGGTTTGGGTTGCAGCGACACGTCACGGTCAGTGGTCATGTCTCGCTGGAAGAGTTTCAGCAGCGCATCCTGGAAACAGACATTGCCATCAACCTGCGAGAACGGCCGGTCGGCGCCACCTCAGGCAGTCTCTGCCGGCTGATGGCGGCCGCAGTTCCTACGATCGTTTCAAACGTCGGCGCCTTTTCAGAATTACCCGACAACGCGGTCGTGAAAATCGATCACGATCAGTTTGGCGACGCCTTGCTCCAGGCTTATCTCAGCAACCTGATAAAAGATCCAAACCTCCGAACCCGCATCGGCCGTAATGCGCGCGCGTACGTTTTGGCTGAGCACAATATCGAAAGCAGCGCTGCGAAATACGCCGCCTTTGTCAGAGAAGTTATTGCCCGCCGCGCCCGCACGAATTTTGTGAGGAATATTTCTGATGAAATGATGGCGCTGGGCATTCAATCTCGTGACGATGTGATGCTGCGGGGCGTGGCCACTGAGATTGCCACGCTGGCGCCGGCAGCCGAATTCGCAATAGGTCACTCACATTTTCCAGCCGCCGGGGGCAATGGCGCCAAACGTCTGCCGCCAATCGCGGATAGCGAACAAAGTCCGGCGCCTCAAGCAAGCCTGGAGATCGAAGACAGGCAAGAGTCAGTTCCCCGCGAAATTGAGATTGACAAAGGCGCCGGCCGAATGCCCAGAGTTGAGGGCATTGATTACAAACAGGGCGCGCGCGAATACACGGCGGCGCTCAGCACTGAATTGAATTACTACCTGCGAACCAAGCCGTTTGCGAATCTTCATAAGCCGATCAAATTCTCAGGTGACGGCATGGATCCTGAGACGGCCCGGCATTTTTATGATTTTGCGAATATGGCGGTGGCGCTCGCTTTGCGCGCGGACGCAAAGATTCTGGATGTTGGTTGCGGGCCTGGCTGGTTGACGGAATACTTCGCACGCCTCGGATATGAAATGACCGGGATCGACATCAGCGACGGTCTGATCCACGTAGCCGGCGAACGTTTGCAGGGGTTGCCTTATCAGGTCGATCAGGAAACGCCTTTGCGCTGTCGGTTTATCACGCACGATATCGAAGCCGCCCCGCTCGACGAAAAGTTTGATGCGATCATTTGTTATGACGCACTCCATCACTTTGCCGATGAAAAAAGCGTCTTTGACAATCTGGCCGCGATGCTCGAAATTGGCGGCGTGCTGTTCATAGTCGAAGGTCACCAGCCGCCTTCAGGCTCCGCGACTGAAAGTGAGCTGCGGGGCTTTATGGAGAAGTACAAAACTCTTGAATCGCCGTTCAGCAGCGATTATTTGCGCGCGCTGATCGACCGGCACGGGTTCGCCATCGTTTCGGACTATGTAAGCGTCAATGGACTTTTTGAAAGAGGCTTGCTGACGCCCGATGAAGGCGATTTGAGTCTGCCCTTGCGGTCGCTCGACACGGATTATCATTACTTCACCTGTATGAAGGTGACTGGCCGCGGCCCGGGCAGCAACGTGCCTGACAGTCGAAATCCGGGAACGTTGCGCGCTCGAATCGTGGCGCGAACGGCCCCTCCAGAGACGGTGACCGCGGGCACAAGCTTCAAGGTGCCGATCACCTTTATCAATGTTGGGGATACGCTCTGGCTAACCGGCCAGACGGTCAGAAATGGCCTGGTCATGCCGGGAGTGAAGATAACGGACAAGACGAAAAAGCTGGTGAGTGAAAATCACGGTCCGCTTTTGCCTCGAGCAGTGGCGCCCGGCCGCAGTTTAACCCTGGATCTATTAATCCATGCACCGGCTCAGCCGGGAGCCTTTACGGTTAAAGTTGATCTCGTGGATCAGAAAGTGTGTTGGTTTGAAGAAAAAGGATCAGAGCCGCTGGTGTTTGCTATCCACGTGTCAGAAGCCCGACCGTGAGGGAGGGCGGGCTTTGATACGAGCACTCTGCAGTTAAACCTTAAGGTGGCTTTGCCCGAAAAGTCGACATTGGCGGATGGAAATTGTGAATGCTGGGAACGCGGACGTCCCCGTCCGCACCGTTTGCTGTATTACCCGTGGTCCAACCGAAGAGTTCGCGCTTCGCGCTCATTGCGGACGAGGACGTCCGCGCTCCCAGCCAGTGCGAATCGACTTTTCGGGCAAAGCCCCTTAAGGTCAACCAGTGGCAAGCTCAAGCTTGAACTCTAGACGCCGAGAAACGGTTTGCGTTAGTTGCCCTCCCTGACGGTCGGGCTTCTGACATCAAAAAGCATGACGCGCGACGAAATTATTTCAGAGATTGCTCGACTTGAGCCATGGTTTCATTGCATCGATCTGGGCGATGGCTTAATGACTAAATCGAAAAGCGCGATCGGCGAGCCTACGGAGCACCCGCGCCCAACCTGGGAAAAAGTAAGACTTTGCCTGCCGGATGATCTCTCCGGCCAAACAGTGCTTGATGTTGGCTGCAACGCCGGCTTCTATTCCCTCGAGATGAAGCGGCGCGGAGCCACCCGGGTGCTGGGGATCGATTCGCAACGCGAACTCATTCGCCAGGCGAATTTCGTGCGCGGAGTGCTGGGTCTGGATATCGTCTACCGGCGCCTGTCGGTTTACGATCTCGACCCGCGCGACCTGGGACAGTTTGACGTTACGCTGGCGCTGGGTTTGATCTACCACTGCAAACATCTGGTGCTGGCGCTGGAGAAACTTTTTCTGATTACGCGCAAGCTTCTGGTTTTGGAAACCGCAATCTATCCGCCCCGACATGAGCCGCGACCGTTCGTTTACCCGGTGGGTGGAACCGAACCCACGCTTCATCCGATTGCCTACATCGAGAATCAACCGGACGCGAAGGAAGCCGTCTACAACTGGTTTCTACCGGGCACTTCCGCCTTGTGCGCCCTGTTGAAGAACATCGGATTCGATGAGGTCAAGGTATTTCCGCACACCGACAGCGACCGGGCGGTGATCGCTTGTCGCAAGCATGAGCCCTATCCCGACAGCCGCGCGATTAGTTACCTGGCGTCGAAGTTGTCGCTGACGAGCGGTCCTTCCCTGGCTCATGCCGGCGAGGTGTTGCACTTCACGATCCGTGCGGCAAATACGGGCAATGCGCGTTGGCTGCGTGGCAGCGAAGGCGGCCGGGAAAAAGGTGATGTGCATCTGGTCGCTCATCTGCTCAATCAGGACGAGACTCCGGTTTCGTGGTATCACGCCGGCGCTTTCCTGCCGCATGACATTGCCCCGGGAGAGTCTGTCGAACTCGAGATCGCTTTGAATGCGCCGGCCACACCCGGCAGCTTTCTTCTGCAATTCGACATGGTGTCAGAGCATCTGGCGTGGTTTGAGGATCTTGGTTCAGAGGTGCTGACACAGACTTTAACAGTTGATTAGGTCGGTTTGAGGACCATCAGGCCCGACACCTTTTGTAGTTTCGAACGTCTGAGTTGCTGCGGCCGCGCGCATCAAGGACCGCGCGTCCTCCGTGTCAGAACCCGAAGCGGTAGCGATGGGATCATCATGAAGGTTCGCCTTGATCCGGTCGCTACCGCTCGCGGTTCTGACACAAGGGTTGAGTCCTGTCCCGAAGGCTGCCTAACGCTTACACCAAGGACAGGGGTCAGGCCTTAAATTCTCCGGGTTGTTTGCATATGTGTCCCACTCGCACGCTTCAGAATCGAAGAATCGAAGACGTCTGATCCCTATTTCATTCGGCTGGTTCAGTATCCGCAGAGGTTTTCTCCTCAAGCGAATACACAATAAGTGCTGCGCTCAACAACCCGCACGAGCAGGTCACATAGGGGTTTGATGACCACATGAGGAGCCATGTCAGCAGTGCGAACGTGTGGAGAAGGGCTGCTCCCACGCAGACTATCCGGGCGATGATCCGCGGAACGAGGACGATTACTATTGCCAGCGCGGCTCCCCACACGGCGATCCACGCCAGGAACGCCACCGGATGTAACCGCAACATTGTGGCCCCGATGATTTCGCCCTCAGACGCAGCTTCGTAGCGCCCAGACCAATAGTCGGACGATTGCAGGAACAAGGTCACTGCGGCATCGGCAGCGAGCGCGGTCCAGGGTGCCACCAGAAGGCGACCACGTACGGCAAGTGCCTGCCTGAGTCGAAGCATAGACACAGTCCCGTCCCGAAGGCGGCCTAACGCTTAATTTGACGCGGCGGCGCGAAATCATTCGCCGGACGAATCAAGTTACGAAACACGCTCCCGCCGCTCGCCTCCAACAATTTGTTCAGACCGCGTGATTACACTATCGGCGTGTAAACACGTATCGTTCGTTTGACGGCTCATTTCTGCCGCTTGTGTCGCGCGAAGTTAAGAAGCTCGATTGGCGTACGGTGCGGGTCAAAATGCTGCCGTCTTTGGAAATCTCCCACTCTTCCTCCCTGACGGTTTCTTGCGGAATCGAACTAAAGGGGTTAGCTCGTTTGAGGGTGATCCTTCGGTAAAGCTTACTGCCTCGCCACTTGGTTTGAGCCTCGATATTGTCGGACCCGAGCGAAATCTCTGGTCTACCATCGGTGTAGTAGATCGATTCCTCCAGATAATCTCGACCTGCCTTCCTGAATCTCTTTGCAATTCTGATCTCAGGTTCATGGTCTGCTATCGTCAAAGTGTAGTCTGTGACGTCCCTTTGAGTCGTACCCAGATTACTTTTGGATTGCACAAGAACCCAGGTTCCGTTCAGATCCGGCCTCGCAGGCGTGATCTTATTTTGCTGACCGCCGTAAGCGGTCACAATTGTAATCAGACAAAGAACAGCACTTGCTCTTGTCATTACTGTTTCTCAATCGTAGTTGAAGGCCGAACGACGAAGTTGACCGGGCCACCGCCCGCTAACACGCGCCATGATGGAACCGGATCAGTTTGACGAGAAGCTCGCTGGCGGTGGCTCCGCTCAGATGGTTTGTTCGGCGCCGTCGCTTCCAGCATCTTTGCTGTTGCCACTTACTTGGCCGGGTTCATGACGGCCATCAAACGAGCGCACTTCCAGCTGCCGTCGAGCTGCTTCTTCAGGACCATAAACCTCTTTCCACGAACGCGCGTCACCTCAGCGCCCGGCGACGCCACGAAGCTCGCTGTGAAGTAGCCCCACACAAAGGCCCAACCCCCATCCATGACCGTCACCTCCTTGTTCTCCGGAACGTAGCTCAGGACACGTAGCTCCGGAGTGGCGGCCTTCTGGCGCTCGTTGGTTGCACGGATGGCCTGCTTGCCAATGTCGTCGGGCTCTCCTTGTTGGAGTCGCACGCCGTCATCGGTAAACAGGTCGGTGAGTGCCGCCGTGTCTCTCGACAAGGTCACAGCGATGTCCCGACTGAGCAACTTCTCGATCCCGGCAATATCCTGGGCGTGCGTGTCGGCTGTTTTTCGAGGATATCCAGTTCCTTCGAAGACGAACGCCGTCAAGACGACCAAGGTGCAGGCAACCAGCATAACCGAGCGATGTGTCATGTTCCCTCCGTATTCACCAGTTGTACGACCCTACAGTAGCCGCCTAACGTCGGAATTGACGCGGCGACGCGAATTCATTCAAGCCTCGCTGAATTAGTAATGATGCGAACCACGCTACCGCCGCTCGCGTCCAACGATTAGTTCGATGCGTCGTCGCTAAGCAAGCGAGTACAGAGATACAAACACCAGGCAATACGCCACGTAAACTAAGATCACAAGCGCCAAAATTGCCGGCCAACGAGAAAGAGCCGCGACGCCGAACACCCATCCCAACAAAGCGACAATCGTGGCTAGGAATTTTAGCGTGCCGGCGGTATTGCCTGACTCAAACACTTCCTTCGTTCGAACGAAGATGATAATGCCAAGCGCAATTAAAGCCGCGATCAAGCTCGGCCATTTAGCGAATGTCCTGAACGATGAGCGCCTCATAATGAGGAAAGCGTCGAACGGCGAAGTTGACGCGGCGGCGCGAATCAAAGCACGCTTCGTCGCACCATGCTAGTTACGAAACACGCTCCCGCCGCTCGCGTCCAACGATGGTTTGTTCGACGGCGTCCGCTGAAGCGTGTTCAGTCAGTTATCAATTGGAATCCACTTGTGCGGGTCTTTCGGGTCGCGTCGATACCATAAGCCGGTCTGAAAACGTGTTCCATCGTCGAGAAGCGCTGCATGGAACTCCACTTCTACCTTTGAGACATTTTCTATAGCCATGCCAGATCCGATGACATTCACTAAACGCCCGAGGTCTTTGTATTTCGTGCTTAACGGAATTTCAAACGTTTCATTTGGCGCGACGCGTATTTCAGGCCGCGCGAACGGGGCATCAGGGTCTACACCAAGAAAAATCTGATGAAGCGCAATGGCCCCATCTTTTGTGACTTCGGGAAAGAGAAGATTAACGAGCATCCAGGTAATGGTCTTACCGGACGTATTCTTTATCTTTATCGTGAGATGGTTGAGCCAATCCGCATCCGCCTCAAAATAATTAGTGCGCTCTGATCCATCTACGGTTTCCGTCGATTCCAAGGGCTGCCCGTTCAACTCGAATGACATTTCGACAGGATATTTGAAATAGCTAACGCGGCGAATGATGCTCTTCTTCTTGCTCTGGACGAGCGCGCCCGCGTGGCCGCTTAGCATCTGAGGCTGCCGGACCAATGTCAGAACGGGCAAACCGAGAACCGCAACGGAAAGGAGAAGAAGTCTTTTCATCGTTGACTCGTCGATATTCAGAAGAAGCCGTCGAACGGCGGAGTTGACGCGGGCCACCGCCCGCTAACAAGAGCCAATATAGAACCGGATCACTTTGATGAGAAGCTCGCTGGCGGTGGCTCCGGTCCAACGATGGTTTGTTCGGCACCTCTATTAGAAAAGCGTGGCACGAGTTCCAGAATAGCGTTTACGACTGAAGCCGCAACCGTCAGTAACAATGCGATTAGGTAAACATACACCACAAAAAGCGACGATTCGTGCCTGTGATACTCGTACAACCCCAATACCAGCAAGCCCACATATGCCGCCACTGAGCCTACGACCAAAACCAACACCACAGGCCAGACCCAGCGATACGTTGCCTGGAGTAATCCAGCCACGAGCAACCATATGCCGGGCCCCACCATGAGCAGAATGACCCAAGCCTCAACAGTGTCGAATTTCCTCTTATCTGGGGACAGCCACTGAGACATGTCCCGCCAAAGCCATACTGCTAACAACAAGCATACGAAAGCGCAAATCGGTTGAACGAACCGCAGGTAACCGTGCCGTTGAGGTCTCATTTAGGTAAGCGCAGGTGCCGAACGTCGGAGTTGACCGGGCCACGGCGCTATCGAGCAGCTTAGCCGGACCAGTCATGATGCGAAAGTCGCTTCCCGTGGCTCCGGTCCAACGATTTGGGCGTCGCCTCCGTCAAGCGGCGATTTGTTTCCTGCGCTTACGTGGCGTTGCCGAAAGTAGGCGCGTGCCGTCAGACATTTTCGGTGTTCGCACCCGTCGAATAAATGGCGCAACTTCGCGCAATACTTTGGGCGTGTTACGCAACGAGTAGAGGCGCTGGGAATGAAAAGTAATTTCGCCTCGAACGAGAGCCTCCACCTTTCGCCATTGCTTCACGTCGTCAATTTTAGGCGCTTTGAATTGATGACCCATTTCGCACATTTCTTTGCCGCATTGCGGACAGACGTAGGTTTCGCGCCCGAGTTTGCGTTTGAATGATTTGCGACATTCAAAGCATGCAAACTGCATCAAGGGTTCGCGGTCAATGAAGTACTTGTAGTGTTTGAAGGCCATAGGATTCAAAGAAAGACGCCCAACGTCATAGCAGTTAACCGGGCGGCGCGAAACAAAGTACCCTTCGACGGATCGAGCTTCATGCGAAGCACGCTATCGCCGCTCCGGTTCAACGAGTTGTTAGCCCGCGCCTTCCCAGTTGAAAGCGCCTCCCCCACCTCCGTCACCTGAGCCAAAGTAGACCTCCACCCAGATGTTGGTCAGTTGCTCATTTGCGCCATCAATGCTCAAGCGGAGCCTTTTCTTCCAGACCGCCACTTCCGCCGGAAATCTTCGCCATTCATCACCTACTTGGTAATAGATTACCTCGCAACCATTGGGCTGTGGGAGATCAACTGCCTCACTTATTTGGTGTCGAGCCACAATGAGAGTCCGAGCCTTATAGGGGGCGTTGCCTGAAGTCCCCCAGCCGGTGACTCGTAACTTCCCCTTCAGCCCGAGAGATTGCAGACGGTTGAAATCTTCATCTGTAAGATGGAACTGATTCCACAAACTAACGTTTTCAATCTCCAAGTCATCCGGGCCGGGTAGTAGCTGAATGGTCGCGTGGAAAGAAGATTGTTTCGCCTCTTCAGGGGTTTCAAAGAATCGCCTCAATCTGGGATCATCCCCGCCCATTTCTTCGATGGTAAATGAGCAGCCAGTCTTAGGTTCTTCAGCCATCGTACATCCGTCACATAAAGAAGCGCGCTAACGTAAAGTATTATACGAACCGGGTTCGCACAAGCCTCTTATATCGCGTTTTATCCGAACCGATAATGATGCGTCATGGTCCGAATTATTGGGAGGCATCTTTGCGGGTGCTGGCTCGTGTAAAGTTGGAAAAAACTAGGTACCAACGCTCAATCGCCGCTCCGGCAGCAGGCGCCTCCACCAAATCACCAACCCAATTAGCGTCAGCAACGAAATCACCACGCCAATCAGAACTGACTTTGGCCGGTAAATGAATTCGACCGTGTGCTCGCCGGCCGGCAGCACCACCCCGCGCAGGTTGTAATCCACTCTCAGGTTCGTAACGAACTTTCCGTCAACGTAGGCGCGCCACCCGGGAAAATGGTTCGCACTCAAAACCAGGATCGAAGGCTGTGCGGACTTCGTCTTCACCACCACGCGGTTTGGGTCGAATTGAATCAGCTCGGCGCTGGCGGACGGATCATTGGCGTCGTTCGTGGCTGAGGCGAAATCTACGTGACCCTCTGTCAAAACAACCTTGCGTGGATCCCAGGCCGTCCCGTCGGAAAACCTGGCGTTCCGAATCACGTTCAGAATCTCCGCGTCGGGCAAAACCTTTACTTCACTCGCCAGCCACACCCTGGGCAGGACACGAGCATTCTCAAAAATGGTGGTGTCCTTCACTTCGGCGATTTTTTTCCAGCGCTGCCCTGTTGCGAAGTCTGTGGACTGGTCTGCCTGTTCGGTGATCCAGTCTCGTCGCAGGGGAAAACCATTTTCACCATCCGCGAGCGCCATCCGCGCAACACTCAAACTCAAATCGGGCGCGTTCGTCACCATGGCAACAGTAATTGATCCCGACGTAATTACGGCCCTGGCCGGCAAGGCAAACGACGACACATACGTATGCGCCTCATATTTTTCGCTCGCGTCATCCACCCTGTAGCTGGTCGCGACCGGCGCCCGCTTATGTTTGATCCGGCTGCGGATGTCCGAACGATCGTAAGCCCACTCTGAGGTATGATCGCCGGCGCGTAAATCAAAACTAAAAGTTTTTCCGTTCTGGGCGACCAACTCGATTTGCGCGACCGTAGTGTGATCCGGGACCTCGTTGGACCACGAGAGATTTGTGAGCAACGAAATGTGATCGATCTCAGTTGCCGGAACAGTGAAAGACAGGCGTCGTCCTGATTTGATTGGACGCAGACCCAGATCATCGCTGCCCACGCGTTGACCTCCGTAGGTCGCGCTGGCCGGGGGAAACACCGACTGCTTCGCATGGGCAGAACTTTGGGACCTCACCAGCAGGTAACGAACATTCAGCAGATCAAGCGCGCGGCTATTACCCCGCAGCGTTCCCTCCGCGTCGGTCAACTCTCCCCAAACCTTCATGTCGCCGGTCATTTGGCTATAACGCGATAAGCCGAATCCATCGTAACCGGCCGCGTTTTCGATCCCGTACATCATGTAGGTGTCGGGTTGCAGCGCCAGCGCACCGGCGCCTTCTTCGCTGGGCGCAGCCAACGGCAGATTGGGATCGAAGGGCTGATCCTGCGTGAGAATTCGAAACTCCGGGGTTGCGCTGGAAGGCTGAAGATCGCGCAGGAAAGTCACCGATTCCGGCTTTTGCCAGAATTCAGATTGCGGCCCCGGACTGTGCGTGCGCCAGCCGCTGCCCTGACCATAAAAGAACAGATCCAGGGCCAGCACCAGGAACAGACCAATCAACGCCCGCCGGCTTTTTGAACGCGCGAATATCCAAAGCGAAGCCGCGCTCAGACCGGCGATGAAGACCGGCAGGAATAATTCCGGCGCCCGCAGGAAACTAACCGGAATCTCTCTGGCAAGGTGAAATGCCCCCGGACGCCACCACGTTACCGTCAGGACCGTTAAGAAAAAAACTGAACCTCCGATTGCTGAAATCGGAAACAAAGCGCTTTTCCGGCTGGCTCTAATGGCCGTGAGGCCGCGTCCGGCCAAAACCGCTAACGCGAAATGCACCTCCATCAAATGCCGCGTGGGCCCGCGAAATAAATTGAGCAGCGGAACGTGATACATCACCTCGTAAAGGCGAAACGGCATGAACCGGCCCATCGCCAGGAACAGTGCGACCACCAGAGCCACGGCCCAAAATTTAGTGCGGGCATCTCTCTTGAGAACCAGAGCCGTCGCGCCCAGCATTAACGTGAGCACCCCGGCGTACGCGGCGTACTCTCCAAAAAACGGCCGATCTATGTAAGGCGCCCGGAAGAGCAAGCCGTTGCCGCCGCCCAGAACATAAGGCGCCAAAAAGGTCATGACGAATCGCGGCGGCATTGAGAACGAGCCGAAGAATTCGTAGGTAGCCGTGGCTCTGAGGCTGTTGCGCAGCAACTCGAACGTCGGTAAGATTTGCACCGCTGCCAGCGCTAATCCTGCAACGATGAAAATCGCAACCGCGCCAAGTCGCCTTCGTGCTTCCGGCAGGGTTTGCGCGATCACCAAAGCATAGGCCGCGACCAGCAGCAACGAATAAGCGAATGTCTGTTGATGACCCGCAAAAATTTGCAGCGCCAGCAACGCGGCGATCAGGAATCCGCGCTGGCGCTGGCCAGTGGCCAGATAACCATCAACGGCCCACAGCAACCAGGGCAACACCGCGGCCGTGTGCACAATGTTGGTGTGGCCGATCTGTTCGACCATGAACGCGCACCATTGCCAAATCAGACTGGTAGCGATTGCACCGGCAATATCCGCACCGGCGCGGCGCGCATAGAGATAAGCTCCGACAGCCGCGACCATGTAGGTCGACAACATCATGAGGTTGGTCGCGACGCGCGGCGACGAAATGACGTAGAACCAATTAAGTGGAAACAGCAGTCCGGCCTGGGCCGCGCCGTGAAGCGGCAAGCCGCAAAACATGTAGGGATTCCAAAGCGGTAAGTGACCTGAACGAATCAGATTCGCCGCCGCGACGCGCAAAGGAATGTTGAAGATTACACCGTCATCGGGTGAGAGGGCCCGACCTGCACGTAGCGCCGGCCAAAAGTAAACCAGCGGTGCGATTGCGACCGCTACTGCCGCTACGTAGTCAGACTTAATTTGCCAGCGAGATTTTGATGGACGAGCCATTGAATCAGAGAGTCGAGCAGGCGACGCACCTGGTCATCGACATTCGGAGTGTCTTTGCCGCAACCCGCAGTTGGGTCCGCGCACACGCCGCCGAATTAGCTTGCGCCGCTTTGCTCGCGGCGATGTCACTCCAAATGTTCGCGGTGATTTCGCGCAAGAGCATTACTGTAGACGAGATCGTGATGATTCCATCGGCATACTATCACCTCGCCGCGGGCAACTTCCAACTTGTTAACGAACACCCGCCGCTGGCTAAAATTATCGCCGCCGTGCCCGCGCTCTTCGTACAACCGAACGAAGTGAAGCCGGAACAGATCGTTGGCGAACCGGGATCGATCATCGAAAAATGGTCGTACGCGGAAAGGTTTTGGGAGAATAATCCGGACATCTTCGAATCACTTTCGTTCTGGCCAAGGGTCCCGGCCGTCATCCTCACGGTGCTTATGGGACTACTGATTTTCAAGCTCGCGCGCGAGTTATTCGGACCCCTGCCGGCAGTCCTGGCCGTTGCGCTCTTCACTCTCGAGCCGACTGTCCTGGCGCACGGTCGGGTGGTCCAGACGGATATTCCGGCGACCCTCGGATATCTCTTGCTGTTCTTCGCCATGTACCGGTACGCGAAAAACTTGTCACTCAAAAATGCCGCCTGGATCGGAGTGGCTGCGGGCGTGGCGCTGCTCGCAAAGTTCTCCATGCTGCTGGCTGGCCCGGTGCTGCTCGTGTTTTTTGGATGGATGCTCTGGCGCGCAGCGAAAAAAGGATCAAGCCGCAGAGCCATCATCATCCACGTGGGACTTTGCGCGATTGTCGCGATTCTGGTTATCAATTCCGGCTATCTTTTTCAACATCGCGCAATCGCAGCACCGGATGTCCAATGGATCCAGGAATCATTTCCTCGCGTCAGCGGAACCGTAACCTTTCTGACAAGCCTGGTTTCGCACATCGTGCCAGCTGATTTCGTTTTGGGGATTCTGCGCCAGATCAGGCATAACTCGGAAGGGCATCCGGCGGGGTTCCTGGGAATGTACAGCCGTTTTGGCTGGTGGTACTACTTTCCGGTTGCGTTTGCCCTCAAGACGACGCTGCCTTTTCTTTTGCTGACGATTGCCTCGCTGGCCTGGGCCACTTATCGATGGGTGAAGGATCGGGAAGCCCGTTTTCTTTGGATGCTCGCCCCTTTCCTGGTTTACACCGCGTACGTCCTCGGCAGCCGGATCGACATTGGTGTGCGCTACTACCTGCCGGCTTATCCTTTCCTGTTCATCCTGAGCGGCGCGTTTCTGGCGCGCGCATTTGGCTCGCTGAAACTTCGCCGCGCGGGCATGTTTGCGGCAATCGTCCTTTTGGCATGGATCGGGTTTGAAGCAGTACGCGCTTATCCCAACCACATTAGTTACATGAATGAGTTGGCTTCAGCGCGACCGCATTGGTGGTATCTCTCCGACTCGAATGTCGAGTGGGGCGACGACGCGCGGGGAGTCGGACTCTACCTCAGGGCGCGCGGAGAGAGCCGCGTCCGTTCACAGTTTCTGGGCGATTTCATCATGCTGCATCACTACGGTGTGCAACCATTGACCCTGGCAAACGCGGAAGGCCAGGAGCCAGATCACACCCGCTATGTGGCGATCGGCGCCAGCTTCCTGAACGGCTCGACTGTGCCCGAAGCTCTGAAGATTCAGGGGCGATGGGCCACTGAATCCGAACGGCAAAATTTCTTTGATGCTTACCGGCGCCGCACTCCCGAAGCCATCATCGGCGGTTCGATCTACTTGTATCGAGACGATCAGCGCTAACAACTAATGCCACAGATCGTTGCAGGTTTCTTTCGTCGTCACGTTCAAATCATCGCGCAAATCATCGCGTTCTTTGTGGTGATCTCTGGCGGTGCGCTCCTGTACGCCCGCGCGGTGACGACCAATCCCGCGGGTTTCTATGTTGACGAATCTTCGATCGCTTACAACGCACACCTGATTGCGCAAACGGGACATGACGAACACGGCGAGGCCTGGCCACTCTACTTCCGCGCCTTTGGTGACTACAAAAATCCTGTCTATGTCTATTTGTTGGCAGGAATTTTTAAGCTGAGCGGCCCGAGTATTCTGGTGGCTCGATTACTGAGCGCGGTCCTCGGATTCGCGGCGGCTTTACTAATCGGTTTGCTGGCCTGGCGGATTACCAAACAACGATCGGTGGCGTTGGTGTTGACGATGACGGCATTGCTGACGCCCTGGCTCTTTGAGTTAGGCCGCGTGGTCGTCGAAGTTGCGCTTTATCCCTTGCTCACGGGCGTGCTTTTGTTACTGGTGCATCACGTTTCTAACAGGGAGAGATGGGCCTGGCTGGACGCTTTGGCTCTGGCGTTCGCTCTTGCCCTGCTGACATACACCTATTCGATTGGGCGCCTGCTCGGTCCTTTGCTGGCGCTGGGCCTGCTGGTGTTTCTCAACCGGGTGCGATTCTGGTCGATCGGGAAAGTGTGGCTCCTTTACGGACTCTTACTGTTGCCGCTGTTGATTTTTCAACGAACGCACCCTGGAGCGCTGAGCGCTCGTTACCAATGGATCAGGTTCGCCACTCCGCAAAGCAGCTACGCCGAGGATGTGCTGGAGTTCGTCAAACACTTTCTGGGAAATATTAACCCATGGAAGATGATCGTCAGCGGCGATCCGAATGCCTTTCAGATAGCCAGTGTTTACGGCGCCGGGCCGGTGCTCGCCGTAGTTTTAATCCTGATGCCTGGCAGTCTGGTTTTGCTGTCGCGCAAAAACCGTTTCAGCGCGTGGTGGCGATTTGTACTTTACGGTCTGGCGGTTTCGTTCATCCCCGCGTCGCTGACAAAAGATTATTTTCATACCTTGCGTCTGGCACCAGTGCCGGTCTTGATGCTGGCGTTAGCTATTCCGGCGCTCGAATGGATCAGCGCGGAAGCCACTCGCTGGCGGCGGGCAATATTGTTTGGTTCAATCGCGCTCGTCCTGCTGCAAGGCTTCTTCTTTCAACGAAAGTATGACGCCAGTGCGAGCATCACCCGTCGTCTGAATCTGTTCGATTCCGACTATGCCTCGACGATTCTGCCAACTGCACTTGCGAAGTCAGGCAACAAACCGATCCTGATTGCCGACGCACCGTCGATCCCCGGCTATATCCAGGCGTTTTGGCACGCGACCATTCGGGGGGTTCCGCTCGAAAAGTTTACTGTACTGCCGCTTGACGCAGCCGCGCCCGATGCGTCTGTCGTCATCACCACCGAAGACACTTGCCCGCGCTGCGACGTAGTCTTCAAAAGATGGCCGTACACCGTTTACATTGCGAGGGGGCCAGAGCGCTCATTATCTGCCTTGCCGGCTGAGGCTTTACGCGCCGAGATTCGCGTCATCAATTATTCTCCGCACCTGAACAGACGCGAGGCCGCGACGATTCGGGTAGCCGTCAGAAATGCCGGTACGCTTGCGTGGCTCGCCCGAGAACGCACGGTGGCGCCCTACCAAATCAACGTCGACAATCACTGGCTGGATAGCGCGGGGAGAACAATCGTCAACGACGATGGGCGCGCAATCCTGCTTCAGGATTTGCTGCCGGGCCAGGAGGCTGAGTTTTCATTCACTGTTAACGCGCCCAGGGATGCCGGGCAATACATCCTCGAAGTGGATGTGCTCCAGGAAAATGTTTCGAGGTTCGGGTTGAGGGGATCGAAAACATTGCGTTTACCCGTAACGGTGGAGTGAGGCGGTGACAACGATCCAATCCGACGCGCAGTAGCACCTTCGCTTTTCGGCGCACTTCAAAAATTATCAGTTAGCCGGAGACTCTGCTTTCAACAATCGGTTAACCAAAGCAATCAATTCAGATGGTTCGACAGGTTTCGATACGTGAGCATTGAAGCCGGATGCCAGGGCCGCTTTTGCATCCTTGCGTGAAGCGTAACCGGACAAGGCAATGGCGGGTAAAGTCTGATAACGTTCGAGCTGGCGCAAACGCTGGATCAGTTCAAATCCGTCCATCGCCGGCATGCCGATGTCAGAGATGATCAAGTCGACGGAGCATTCAGGCGCAACTCGCAGCGTTTCCTCTGCGGATTCACAGGCAGTGACGCGAAATCCCTGTGACTCCAAAGTCGCGCGCAACATTTCCAGCGTGTCGGCGTCATCTTCAATGATCATCAGGTGGGCCCGGGCCGACACCTCAACCTGCGGCGCCGGCTGCGGTTCGCCCGGCGCGCCCAGGCCATGGCGCCGAGGCAGTTTTATCGTGAATCGGCTACCCAGTCCCTGGCCCGCGCTTGATACCTGAACGCTGCCGCGATGCGCTTCAACAAAACTCTTGACCAGGGCGAGCCCCAATCCCAGCCCGCCGTGACTTCTCGTTTTGGATCCGTCTTCCTGCCGGAAACGTTCAAACACAAAGGGAACAAAATCCGCGGCAATGCCCCGGCCGGCATCCTCAACATGGACCAGAACATCGTTACTGTCATTTTCGCATTGAACTTTCACCGCACCGCCGGGGAACGAAAACTTGATCGCGTTGTCCAGCAGATTTACCAATGCCTGGCCCAAACGGATTCGATCACCGGTGATGATTTCGTTTTGCCAATCTCCGAACGTAAGTTCAATGTGGATCTCGCGCGTTGCGGCCATCGGCCTCACGGTTTCAATTGCCTCGCGCACGACAGCTTCCATTCGCATCGACATCTCTTCCATGCGCATCTTGCCGCTGAGAATGGCGGACATGTCGAGCAGGTCATTGATCAGACGTTTCAGCGCGTGCGAATTCTTTTCGATTACCTCCAAACCGTGCGCAGTCTCTTTCTGCGGCAACAGATCGTTCCGGATCATGTGAACCCAACCGATAATCGGCGTCAGCGGCGTTCTGAGTTCGTGCGAAATCGTGGTCAGGAATTCATCCTTGGCGCGGCTGGCGAGTTCAGCTTCGCGGCGCGCGGCCCGCTCTTCCTCAAACAAGCGGGCATTGTCGATGGCCAGGGCCACGCGAAAGGCGACCAACTCCAGCAAGCGCGCATCATCTTCGGTAAACGGCCGGGGCACCAGCCGGCCTACGTGAATCACTCCGACTACGCGGCCTTCGATGAGCAACGGTACCCCGAGCAAAGACTTGACTCCTTTATCCCGCAAGAACGGCGTGTGAAAGCTTGCCTTGTCGGTATCGTCGATCATGAGCGGCGATTTCTGCTGGGCTACTTGGCCGGCAAAGCCGGACCCGATGGGAACCTTTATTCGCACGTCCAGTTCCAATCCCCTGGTGGCCCAGGCGACCAGATCATCTCCTTCCTCACGCAGCAGAATCACCACGGTGTCGACATCCATGGCGTTGTGCACCCGATCGATCAGTTCAGAGAGCAACTTGTCCAACGACAGATGGGCCAGAACCACTTCAGTAACGGTTTGCACCTGCCGCATGCGCTCCATGGTCGCTTCCAACTCCAGGCGCGCACGTTGTTCGCGTTCGAACAACTGGCCACGTTCTTCCTCGGCCCGCTTGCGTTCGACAAACTGTCCAATCTGATTTCCCACACCATTCATGGTTTCCAGCAACGAAGGATCGTGCGCCAGCTTGTCCTGACTGAAGAACTCCATCACGCCCATCACCACTTGACCCAGGATCACGGGGAAACCGAACGCCGAAACCAGGCCACTTCTGGCAGCGAACTCCGCGCGCGGAAAGTTCTCGTCGTTCGTCAGATTCTCGATCCATTCAGATTTCCGGCTGACCCAGATGCGGCCCGGTAAACCAACGCCTCGCCCAAAGCTGCGGTTGCGGCTGGCTTCCTCAAACTCATCGGCTTCGAGTGAACTTACGCGCCAGGCCGCCAACCATCTCAAAGTTTCCGCTTCCCGATCCAAACGCCAGAGCTGGCCCATGTCACACCCCAGACTTTCACAGATGGCCTGCAACAGACTGGGCGCTGCGTCTTCGAGTGATTCCGATTCACTCATGATGCGAGCGACTACAACCTGGACAGTCAGCCGACGCTCGAGTTGACGACGTTCGGTGATGTCGCGAGCGATGCCGGTGAATAATCTGCGGCCGTTCTCAACGAACTCACTAAATGACAATTCCAGCGGAATCTCGCGCCCGCTCTTGTGTAAGCCGGGGAAGCTAATGGCGTCCCACGACGGATGCCACTCGCCCGTTGCGAGGTACTGCTCGAAAGCCGTTCGATGAGCCTGCCTGAGGTAATCGGGCAAGAGCATACTCACCGGTTGGCCGATCATTTCCTCGTGGAGATAGCCAAAAATTTTTTCGGCAGCTGGATTGACGAACAGGATTGTGCTCTGATCGTCGATCGTGAGAATGGCGTCGGAAGCAGTCTCGGCAATTACTTGCGAGAGGTGATGTAACTCAACCTCAGTGATATTTGGCCGGTTTTCCGCGGGTTCGCTCATCAAAGTGATCGAAACTAAACCTTTTTTGCGGCGGGCGTCAAACGGTCTTTGACAAGCCGCGGCAGCACGCTGAAAATCGTTTTTTCCAATCGACTGGAGCACAAGCGTCTCGCTGGCTGAAGCGTTGCCGGAGTGGCAACCGAGACGGTGGCGCTCCAGTCGACGAACTCTTTATGTATCCGGCCGGAAATCTCTTCATCGAAGTTCCACACGGGCGCCTCGAAGCCATCGTGAAACCACCGCGCGAGGAACCGAATCGCGGAGTGGCGCTGGTCCTGCATCCGCATCCACTCGGGGGCGGCACAATGCACAATAAAGTCGTGTTTCGCGCCGCGGCCGCTCTGAATGACGCTGGCCTGCTGACACTGCGGATCAACTTTCGCGGCGTGGGCCAAAGTACCGGCACTCACGATGAGGGTCATGGCGAACGGGATGACGTGCGTGCCGGATTGGACTATCTGGCCGAGAATTATCCGCACCAGGAGGTCACTCTCTGCGGCTTTTCGTTTGGCGCCAGGGTGGGACTCGAGGTCGGCCTTGACGACAATCGGGTGATCAAATTAATCAGCATCGGGACGCCGGTAGATAAATATGACTTCGGGTTTCTCACCGCTTGCCGCAAACCGATTCTGTTTGTGCACGGCGAACATGATGAGTATGGAAACCTGGAGCGTCTGCGCGAGTTGGTTGCGAAGATTGAGGCGCCGAAAGAGCTGGCGGTAATCAAGGGCGCCGGACACTTCTTTGACGATCAGTTGGATGAGTTGAAGCGAGTGATTAGGGAATGGGTGTTGAGCTAGGGTGAAATCTCGAAATACTCACGGTGTCTTGGTCTAAACATTGTGAAGTGTCGCCGGTCCACCGTTAGAATCTTTGACACATTCATTCGTTCGGCCATTGCGACGATCGCACAATCGACGAAGTCAACTTTGTTGTCAGCGTATTTCTCAAGCAGATCCGCGGCCCCAAGAAGATCCTCAGGCACTGAATGGGCCTGAACCAACTCCCCGGAAGCGACCGCTCTAAGGAACTTTGCCAGAACCGAATGTCCGAGCTCCCGCAGGATTAAGTAAGAAAGTTCGGGGAGGACCACGTCAGGAAGAACCGGATGGGGTTCGGATTGGAGACCGGCAACACACGATGAATGAAGCTGATCGTCTGCGTCGATTAGTGCTAACAAAAAGCCGGTATCGAGCAGTGCGGTCATCAGCGCAAACTCCACCCCTCACGCCGATCCGCAGCTTCCTCAAGGAGCGACTTTGCTTCGGTCGAGAGTGAACCGTTCCCGCTATGAGCTATACCGACAAACGAATAATGCGTTGCATCGTTGTCAGAGCGCTTCGGTTTCAGACCTTCAACGAATGCAATAACCTGTCGTTGCTGCTCGTCGGTCAGATCGCGAATCTCATCTTGAATGGTCTTTTCCAGATTTGTCGACATCCTGTTTGTTCCTATAGCAATAATCCTACGACTGCCGAAGCAAAATAAACAAGGGCTTCCGACGACAACCGGTTACCGTGGGATCGAGAATTGTCCAGAAACAATCACTTCGGTTCGCCCATCGTGTCCAGATACTCAAGAATGCAATCCCGTATCAACTTGTATGAGCGGTCGTAAGCAACCTTCCCAAGACCAAACGGATCGGCGATCTCCAAACCGCGGCCGTGCGGGTCGAACGCGCCCAGGAGGCTGATGCGTTCGGGCGAGATGCCAAACTCACTCGTCAGCATGTCAGCGTGACTGTGCTCCATCACCAGAAACCGTCCAATCGAGTCGAGCGGAAGCTGACCTACCCAGGTAGGAGTCTCTTTTTCGGGTGGTGTCTGGTGCACCAGGCAGGTGTTTGCAGTCTCAGTCAGGGGCGGTTGATCCGAGAAGTCATAAACTCCTCCCGAGTAGACTGCAATCGCCAAAGATCGCTTCCTGACCTCAGCTGCAAAGATCGCGTGCGCCATTACGCTACGACAACGGTTCGCATAACAGATGAGGGCGACTGAAGACATGATGAATTAACACTGTCAGAAGCCCGACCGTAAGGGAGGGCACGTGTGGCGAAAGGATGCCCTCCCTTACGGTCGGGCTTCTAACTATTTCTTCAGGTACCCCTTCGCCACCAGCAATTCCGCATTCAGTATCGCAGCACCGGCGGCGCCCCGTATCGTGTTGTGACCCAGCGCAACGAAGCGATAATCAAGGACGTTGTCCGGCATGATCCGGCCGACGGTGATGCTCATTCCGTTTCCGGCATCACGGTCCAGGCGCGGCTGTGGACGATCGATAGCGTCTCTGACGATGATTGGTTTCGCGGGCGCCGTATGAAGCTGCAACTGTTGCGGCTCTGCGCTAAAGGAAGCGAAGGCTTCGCGAATTTCGTCCAAAGACGCAGCCTGCGCCAGCTTTACTCGAATCGAGGCCATGTGCCCGTCCGTCACATTCACGCGATTGCACTGCGCGCTCACTTTCATGTCCGCATCGATGACTGTCCCCTGAGATACCACGCCCAGAAGTTTTCGCGTTTCGCACTCCACCTTCTCGTCTTCGCCGCCAATGAAAGGAATTACGTTGTCAGTTGCATCAAGCGACGGCACGCCGGGGTAACCGGCGCCAGAGAGCGCTTGCATAGTCGTCACGACGCAATCGGTGATGCCAAACTTCTTGTGCAGCGGCTTGAGCGCGATGACGATCGCGATGGCCGAACAATTAGGATTGGTGACGATGAAGCCACGATTGAAATCGCGATTCGTCCGCTGCGCATCGATCAGGGCGATATGCTCCGGGTTTACTTCCGGAATCAGCAGCGGGACATCCAGGCCCATCCGGTGTGATGAAGAATTGCTGATGACCGGATAACCGGCGCGAGCGAAATCCTCTTCGGCGCTTTTGGCAATGTCACCGGGCAAACTGGAAAAAACAAAATCGCATTCAAGCGGCGGGGACGGTGGCTGCACCGCGATGTGCTTAACCGCGTCGGGCACTTCGCCGGGCAAACGCCAGGTGCACGCTTCGGCATACGTCTTTCCCTGCGATCGGTCAGAAGCAGCCAGCGCGGCAACTTCAAACTGCGGATGATGTTCGAGCAACTGGATAAAGCGCTGACCGACAACGCCGGTTGCTCCCAGAATTCCTACGCGAAATTTATCTGTCATGTGAATACGGTTTTACCACGGAGGGGCTTTGCCTCAAAAGTCCGAAGGGCGCCTCTCATTTCACACCGGGCTTTAGCCCGGTGATACGGAGACGAGGAGACTAGTGAACCGTTTTAACGGTTTACTTTTTGTCTTAAGACTCTCAGGCGAT